>Ga0078972_1000834_pt1 | contig 126098 bp, 177 predicted proteins | sample YelNatPaOPGAMG01_FD_67568 | JGI IMG/M metagenome (GOLD analysis project Ga0078972, IMG submission 67568) | Hot spring thermophilic microbial communities from Obsidian Pool, Yellowstone National Park, USA - OP-RAMG-01 (SPADES assembly) (version 2) | ecosystem: Environmental > Aquatic > Thermal...
ATTTCCCGAAGGTAGAGGTTACAATACTATTAATTTCGATAAGGTTATTGAGATTTTTGAAAAAGATGGATGGATTAAATTAAAAAAAGAATGTGAAATCAAAAACAAGGAGGAAAAATGATAAAAATAATAGTTGACTATTGGTGGGCAGTAATAATAACAGGATTAATAACCGTCGTCGTTGGAGGAATTGCGGCTGTTTTTGGAGATAGAAATATACAATTAAATCTATCTTTGAACCCATTGGAGTTATAATCGTGCGGGCTGGCTGGGGATTTTTTCTTTTAGGAGTGGTTGGGATGCTTGCTCGGATGTTAAAATACATTTTAAAAGGATAATTTTAAGAGGGAAATAAAATGAAAGATAAAATAGTTAAAGAATTAATGATGATACTTTTAAAGAGTACGATCGATGAACCGATTACATTTAGAGTAAGCAACGGAGAAATAACAATAGATGCTGGCTCTATTCTGTTTGTTGTCAAATATTCAGATACTGAAACTATTAAAGATATTGTGGACACCTATAAAAAGAATAGAAGCATATTGAAGACGATCGAAAAAATAGTCTACGAGATTCGAAAATAGATTGAATTATTTTTTAAAATTTTATCTATTAAACTCCTTCTAAAACCCACGGTTTTAACCGTGGGTAGATGACATAAGTGAGGATTAATGTTAAATAAGGATTTAATAAGTAAATTTTCAGACGGAGTACGAGTAATACTAGTGACAAATAGAAAAGGGAATGAGAAATTTTTTATCTCGAGGCACAGACAAGAATTCGAACAAAAAGTTAAAGAAGAATATGAAAAACTTCAAAGTGGGTTTAGAATATATTCAAATGTAAATAAACGAAATCTTGAAAAAGCAATTAGATTATTTAAGGAACAACAATTAAAAGCTGACTATATTGAACAATTAAGAAAACCATTTTATACCAGAATTGAAAGATATTTTATTTCTGCTCTATCTTCTCCTTCATCAAGAGATGAAAAACAATTTATAATAGACATTGATGATTTAAGTATCGAGAATGAAATCAAAAATTTAATGAGTATGAATAATATAAAATCAATCTTCGAATACGGTACAATTACTGGAAAACATATAGTAGTTGAACCATTTAATGTTAAACTTATTCCTTTGTCTGATAAAGTTCATGTATTAAAAGATGGAATGTTATTAATTGGATTCAAATAGGAGAATATGAAAGAAAAAGTGATTCAAAATGAAATGTAACGAAATTTAATTAGAGTTTAATTTAAATACATAATTAGATTGAACGAATTTGCAAATTTATATATAATATTAATTAGAAGGAGGAAGTGAAAATGAATCAAGCAGATGAAATAAAAAAGAAGTTGATAGAATTCCGAGGCAGTTTAGAAACTACTTTCGATAATCTTGAGAAATCTATTGCTTTAGCTTCAGAAGCCTATGGAATGGCTAAATTCGTTGATGATGAAGAAGTGATGAATTCATTAGAAAAAGAATTATCTGATTTAATTAAATCGAAATTTTCTATTCCATGGTACATTCCTAATTTCGTTGTTGATAAAATAGCTAAATACACAATCGAAAAAGTTTATCTGGGATTAAAGAACGTTGTAAAATGATCGCTAGAAAAAATTTAGATAGTCTATATTATCAGGTAGATACCCCAGAAGGAACCCTGCATATTCATATAGATCATAAAGGAGGTCACGTGGACGAGGTTTTTCTAAGGATAGCACCAATTGGGACTTCAATTAGTAATTTAACCTCGATGCTGGGAGTATTCATTTCTGAAGCTCTGAAACGAGGACTTCCATTAGACAAAGCAATTAAACATCTGAACACTAGTAAATCTGGACGGAGAATAATACATGAAAATGTTTCAATCGAAACAATCGAACAGGCGATTGGCATTGCGCTGGAAAATTTTAGGAATAAGTATAATTAGTTGTTTGTTTGGATATATTTATTTAAAATTTTTTAATCCATATTATGTCATTTGGTTTAAAGGAAACATAATTTTTTGTAAGAAAATAGTCAAAAGAGACAGTAAAATAGATTTTCTAAATTGTTTCGATAAGAAAATGTATCTAAATATAAGTGATGAAATAGAGATTGAAGGAACGACTAATAATCCTCAGGGATATGAGAAAGATACAAATAAATCAGAAAAGGTTTTAGAACTGACTGTGGAGTGAAAATGGATATATTACGTTTTGAAAATAATCATAGAAAAAGATTGAAAAGATTAGAAAAAGAGGAAGAGAAAAAATTTCCAACATATGCTGAAATTTGTAGATTAAGAAAGAAAAAAAAAGGAAGAAGACATGATTATTGTAGGTGGAAGAATATTTGGCGAAGAAATTTACAATCAACTTCAATGTTCTGAAAATAAGACATTTATTTTTAATGCAAAAAATTTTAAAATTGGTAATCAAATTGTTTTGGTGGAAGGGATAGTTGATCCTATAGTGGCAAGACACATTTTTCTAGATAACAAGGATTCGATTCATTCAGTTGTTCTTAGAAATCCTTGGAGTTTTGAAAGTCGAGAATTCACAAATTTAGTTTTAGAATTTTCTAACATTTATAATTTTAATATTATTAATATTCCCGAAATATATGGTAAAAATGTGGATTTTGGATTAGTATTTGAGCTATTTAAAGCTATTAAAAGAGGAACAAAAAAAGAGATAGAGTATGAGAACAAAGAAAAAATATACGTAATGGAATATAAAGAGTGTATCGGTTTTATGTGTAAAATTTTAAATAGTTCCTTTAAAGGGAGATTTAAGATTCAGGGAGAGTGTATTATTATAAACGAATTGATTAGATTATTAGATAAGGAACTTAACAGAAAATCAAAAATAAATTTCGTTAAAGTAAAGCCAATCGAATTTTCAGTTATTGGATATCCATTATTGAGAATTCGAAATTATATCAAAGGAGAATCACATGGAACCTGAAACAAAAGAAGTAAATCCTATAGTAAAAAAAATCAATGAAACAAAACAGAAATATGCAGAAAAGATGCAAGAGCTTCAACAATTAGAAGCCAGAAGAAATGCATTAATAGGAGAAATGTTGAAATTAGAAGGTATGATTGAAGCCCTTTTATCTTTAAATGGAGATAAGAATGAAAAAAAGTAATATGCAAAGACATTTGAAAAGAATTTTAGATTATTCGGGGTCAACTGAAAATCTAAAGTTATTTATCGATTCTTACAAACTTCAATTTTTAATACGATCGGATGGGGTAGGTGTTCAGATTCGAGTTAATGATCCATCTATTTTTCCAATATTGAGTTTCATAGATAAGTTTAGATTAAAAGCAACATATCGAATATTAAAGATTGAAGATGAAAAATATAATAAAATTTTTGTTTTTAGAAATGCTAAACAGGCTGTACGTTTTTTTAATAGTTATTTGATAAAAAGATTAGTAGATAATTTCATTTCTAAAATCAAAGTATTAGAACGCGAGAAATCCTTTTTTAATGAAATTTCTCTCAACTATAAATTTTAGAATATTATTGCTTTTAAATTGAGGCTGTCATGATTAAAACAAAACTTTTTTGTCACTATTGTGAGCAGATTAAGAATAAAAGAGAGTTCAAGATTGACACTAAAAGACATGTTTGTGATAAGTGTTTATCGACAATGAATCAGTATGATTATGAATATCTCATCTTCTTACGAAGTTTTAATAATATCATACTGAAAAGAGTTAAACAATGAAAGTATATTTAGACATGGACGGTGTAATTTGTGACTTTGTTAAAGGTTTGCACACATCTCTTAACATTCCTTATAACGAAATAGATTATCCTTATGAATTAGGTAATTATGACATTTTTGGTGAAATAGAAAGAGTAAGAGGTATTCCAAAAGGTAAGCAATATAAAACTCTTCATGATATTAAATTCTGGGAAAATATTGAAAAAACATTTGAAGCAGATAGACTCGTAAAACTATTAGAAGATATTATCTCAAAAGAAAATATATTTATTTTGACCACTGTTCCTCCTAGCTGGAGTTATGCGGCTACAGGAAAATACAAATGGATAACTAAAAATTTAAAAGGATATACTTCTAAACTCATTATATCGCCGTTATCAAAATCTTTTTTTGGTAGAGAAGATATTTTATTAATAGATGATGCAGATGAAAACTATAAAGAATATACTGCATCCGGATTCAGTTCATATCTAGTTCCGAGACCCTGGAATTCTAGATACAATGAAACAAATAAAGATTGGATAAAAGAAATTTCAGATCTTTTGATGTCATGATAGAATATTTAGAGGAATACACTTTTTTTAAATACCATATCCAAAGAGAAAATATTCTTAAAAATCTTTTCATTTTATATTTAAGTAAAATAACCACCGGATCTTTTATTCACAGAGTATTCGGGATAACAATTTTTTCAATATATAGATTGAGAAAAAAGAATTTAAAAGCTAAAGGAACTTTTTGGGGATCAATTGATTTAGATGTATTTCCATATATTATAAGACAACAAAATAGTGATATGATACAAAAAGTATTGGAATTAAAAAAAGAATATCCTACTTTGGGGGCAATTAGAATACTCAATCTTTTGAAATTTAAAGGAGTCGATCCGATTCCTGGATTATCAACAATTAAACGAATTTTGGCTGAGCATAACATATAGTCTAACATTGCTTTTTTAATAGATGAAAATAGATTTTTCTTTTTTATTGTCTAAAAACAATAATACGAAAGATGTAGTCTTTTCTAAGGTCGTTCTCTATAATAAAAGCTACAAGGTGTATGAATATTGTTTTGGTCCTTTCGATTACTATTACAAATTTCATACTGACAGATTGAAAAAGTTAAGTTTAAAATATAATTTGAATTTATTTATATTCTTCGAAGTATATAAAGATAAATATATAATTAATTTTGATCGAGGACAAATTAACTATGGAGAAATTAAAAAATTTATTAACGTTAATTAAAAATTTGTTAAAACCTATATCTTCAAAACTTGCCGCAATTCAACAGATAGAATCTGAAAAATCAGAAATTTCGTCTGAACCAGCCGGAGTTTTTAAAGAAAATAAGAAATGGGAATATATTATTATTCATCATAGTGCAACATCAGATTCAAGAGCTAAAGATTGGGAATCTATTAGACGCTATCATATGAGTTATCGATTTAATGACAAGATAATAACGAAGGAACAGTATGATTATTATATAGCGATAGGGAAATCAGGAGATTTACAGAAACCCTGGAAAGATATAGGATACCATTTTGGAGTAGAATACATCGATGGACAGTTAAAAGTATTAGAAGGAAGATCTTTAAATGAATCTGGGGCACACTCGGGTATTCCAGGCGACACTCGTTTTAATGATCACGGTATAGGTATATGTTTAGTTGGTAGTTATGATAATAAAGAACCGAATGAAGAACAGATTAATGTATTAATTGATTTAGTTATATCTTTAATTAAAAAATTTGATATAAGTATAGATAAAGTTATCGGTCATAGAGAAGTCTACGATCTGCTTAGAAAGCCAAGAATGAAGTCGTGTCCAGGATCAAAATTCAACATGATAGATTTTCGAAGGAGACTTCATGACCGAATTATACATTAACTTTGAGGCTAATACTGCTATTTTTATTCTTGATGATGAAAAAATAGTATTTTCATTAAAGAGTCTAGAAGATAAATTGAAAACAATTGGAGATATAATTTATTTATTCAAGTTAGAAGATACTGTTGAAATTAATGTTAAAAATTAAAAATTTTTCAATTCTTCTGAAAATCTATATTTCGGACTATACTTAATCTCATTTATTGCCTTATTAATATCTATCATATTTTTTCGGGAATCCAAACTATTTAATTCGTTGTCTATTTGAATTCTGGACGAAGAGTTAAATCTTTTTATTATGATATTAGCTATTTCTATTAATGAAAAATGTTCAAATGAACCAATATTTAGAATATTAGATTCAGAGTCAATAGATTTCAACATTCCTTCTATTACATCATTTACACTCACAACATTTTTAATTATATGACCATCTTCACATAATATAATATTTTCGTTGTTTTTAGCTTTATTTATAATTGTTCCTATTAATCCATGATAAACCCCGTCTTTTAATTGATCTTTTCCATAAACAATTGGAAATCTTAATATTTTTACTTTATGTTTTGATTTTAATTTCCAGAAAATATTTTCTTGATATAACTTAGAAATAGCATAAATATTTAAAGGAATAGTTAAATCATTTTCATTATTCTTAAATGCTTTTAATGACGTATGACAAGACGGGCAAAAACAATCAAAAGTATTAAATTTTTCATAATCTCTGATAGGATTTTTTATAAAGTTTTTACATTTAGTACATAGATACTTACCTTCTCCATAAACCTGTGTCGTGGACGGTATTATAATGTGTTTATTATTATGATGTAATAGTTCTTCGTATAATATAGTAGACAATACAATATTCTTTTGAATTGTATCCCCTGGCTTCAATTCTGATTCATTAACCCCATTTTTAGAAGCCATGTGTATTATTATATCAGCCCATTCTATATATTTTTTAAACACTCTTTTATTAGAAAATCCATTTTTAGTTTCAACTTGAGGAGACGGTTGGGTATCGAAATTTACTATATCGTGTGTTTTAAGATGAGGAATCAAAGCAGTTCCAAGAAATCCTGAACCTCCAGTAATCAGTATATTCATAGAGTTTTCTCCTTAACTATTTCATCTACCATTTTATTTTTTATTATGAAACGGGTTGCTTTTTTAGGATCATCAAATTCTATTCCTTTTATTCTAATCGATTTAATATTTAAACCAAAGGCTTTTCTTAAACATTTCGATATTGCTGCGGTAGGAGAAGTAGCATATATTGCTCTTAAAAACTTCGATTCTGGAATTTCTATTATATATAATTTTGTATCCATTTTTTTCTTTCCTCTGTTATCTTTTTTAAATTAAATTCTCTTTTGTTTATATTATTATATATAGTTTTGCCTAATCGTTCAATCTTCTTAGCAAATTTGAAAAAGTATGAATCTAAATGAGGAGGAACCCAACCACCCGATCTGCAAATGAAAATATCAGTGATTGTTCCTTTTACATTGAGATTTCTGAGAGTTGACACCTTTGTTCTATTTTTATCGTAATAAAAATGGTTAGGATAGACCCATTCTGGATAAATCCATAGTATAGGATTTGATAAGAATGAAATCCAGTTTCCGCAATACAACTTTGAAGTTGGTTCCTGGTCTGAATGCGAATCTAAGTGTATAATTAAAGCCTGGGAATCTTTATTCTTAAAAAAATGATATGCTTCTTTATGACTATCTGTAACATATATTTCGTTAATGTTAAAATTTAATCGTTTTTTTAACATATCAAATAGTGTAAAAGGTGTTGGAATCCCGGATATTTTCCATTTTTCTATGTCATAATGCAAATATCTGAGAATCCATCCTTCGCCTGAATCTGAATATCTTCCGATTTCTGCTAGATTGATTGGATCTCTGGGCTTTACCCAGAAATCGAAATCAATTGAAAGATATATTTTCATTTTTAATCTCTTTAGCTTTTTCTTTTAATTTTCTAAATTCGTAATACAGATGATTTATTTTCTTAGACAATTCCTTTCTTTTCTTGACATTTATTTTTAATTCATTTAAAAGTCTCCTATTTTTCTCGGATAGATATTTTCGTATTTTTCTAGCTTCGTTTATTTCTTGTTTTAGATCTTTTAAATGCATTTTAATCATTTTCAACCTCTCATTGACTTTTTAAATTTTATTTATTAATATTATATAAAAATTTTGATTTTCGTTCAATCTGATATAAAATTGCTTATTTTCTGCAATGGCGTCGTATAAACACGAAAAAGAAAACATAGGATATCCTATTACCAGTATCGAAATTGAAAAAGATACAAGTGAGCCAACTGAAGAAGAACTCGAAGAAGTCGAAAAACCTATAAAACAAACGCCTGGGTATTCTAGAATATTTGAATTTGATGCAACATTAAAATCTTTTCTTTACAAATATTCACAAGAAATAGAAGATAAAATAAAAGAATTCGTCGATTCAATAGATTGGAAAAATTTGAATAAAGATGAAATAATAAATTATATTAACAAAACGATTGAAAAGATTGGAGGCCGTGAAGAATTTGAAAAATTAATAAATAAACAACCGTCGCTGATAGAGAGTATTGTAAAAACATATTTGATAGAAAAAATTAAACAAGATTTTCCAAAAAATATTAAGATAGATGAAAATATTAAAAATAAATCGATAGAAGAAATGATTGATTATTATATAAGCAATTTAAAAATTTCAGATTCCGAAAATACAGAACCAAGTGAAAGAGAAAAATACGATAGTATTATTAAGTTATGGAATGAAATTAAAGAAGACTGGCCATTAACTAAATTATTTAATTTTGAAAGTAAATCGATAACAATTGATCCTGTTTTACTTAAAAATATCAAAGTGTTAGAAGATAAAACTCATACTTTATCAGAGGCAATAGAAGCTTTTGGTATATTGTCTAATTTACTTGCCCCTATTCAATTGGATGATGTATACGGTTATTTAGTAGATAAAGAAATTTTACATTATATTGGATCAGATACTGTAGTTCGTGTCGGTACTGCTTCTGTTGTAAGTGGAAAAGAACCAAAAGAATATCCAGTTGTAATGAATAAACGAGGTATGATATTTGTTCCTTTCTCAAAAAAATTGGTTGAGAAAACTGAACGAGGGGTATATGTAGCAAAGAAAGGAAGTCGAATATATTTAAATGAAAATATTCGTAAAGATCGTTATGTTCTAAAAGAAGAAAAAGATTGGATAATACTTCCTTATGACGTAAAAGTTTCTAAAGTACAGCGATTTTCAGGAAGAGATATTTCATTGGAATATAAAGATGGTAAACTCAAAAAAATCCATATACACCCATTTTATTTAGTAGAGACCGAAGACGAGTTTTTTTCTCATCGATTTTTTTATATTTCTTCAGAAGATCTTACAGAATATAAAAGAAAGGTTTTTTCTAATTTATCTGAGATTCCTTGGATTTCTAGGGAATTCTCTAATTCTCCAGAGACCCCAATTTCTAATAGTCCAGTAGAAGAACCTGGGAATCCATATTATCAATCGATGCATAATAGTCCTGCTGATTATTTAGCTATGCCAAACGTAGGAGATACTTTAGGCGAAAGAAGAATTGATCGTGGATATTCAGGAGATGCAGAATATAGTAATAAAGATTACATCAAATTGTATAAAGAAAAGAAAAAAGAAGAATTGAAAGAAAAATTAAAAGAACATCCTTACTGTGCATTCTTTCTGAAAAGAGATCTATAATATATTTTGACGTTTTTAATTAAAGTTATTTTTAAAAAAAGGAGAAATAGAATGGACAATAGAATAAATCCAAATAATGCAGATGTATTATACGATGAGAGTGGAGTTACAATCGCCAACATTAAAGTGTTTGGTCCTAATACTGTTAATCAGTATGCTGTTCAAAGAGAAACAATGGCCAAAAGATTGGCAGATAAAGAAATAAATACAACAACCGAAATTCTTACTAATCTATTTAAAAAAGCAGGATATGATGCAATAAAAGTAAATTATGTAGATCCTAAAATTACTTTGGATGAAAAAGATAACATAAGCGGAAATATTAGATATTCATTTTTCGTTACAGATAAAGAAGGAACTAAAAAAGTCAATTTTGACTTAGTCTACAAAGAAGGAAAAGCTGAACTTCCTGATCTTTCCTCTATAAAAAGTGAAGTTAAAAATATAAAAACAGAAGAGAAAGAAAAAGAAGATCAAATAAAAACTGAGATAGAAAAACAATATGCTCCAGTAGCGGGCGTACAATTGGATGAAGACGGCGATATTAAGAAAGAAGCATCGGCTGGACCTAATAATGGTTCTTTTCATGCAGATATAATAAACGTCGATAAAACTTGGATTCCCTTTCTTAAAAAGGGAGATATTATTGATATCGATGGAATGCCTTATGAGGTTGTCGGTGAAGATTATAACAAAATGTCTCAAAACTCGGATGGTTCATTCATAACATTAAAGTTAAAGAGGTAACTCAACATGGCACTGTCTAATTGGATATATGAAATAATAGGTCTTTCTAAAAAATCAGAAAAGATTTTCAGTAATAAAACTTTTAATATTATAGATCCTTACTCAATCGGTGAAGAACCCCAACAGAGAATTAGATCCGTAACGCTAATAGTTGATTCTGATGAAGATGAAAAATTTTATGTTTCTTTGTCATGGAAAGACACATTAAAAGAAATATTTTCAAAGAAATTTGATTCTTCCGAAAAAGCGATAGAAGCATTTAAAATTTTAAAGGAAGATTTATCCAAATTAGACGATTATATTAAAAATGATGATTTAGATAAAGCTGAAGAAGAGTCTAAAAAATTTTTAGATTACTTAGTAAATGAAAGTAAAAAGAGTGAACTAGGAGAACTAATTTCAGAAAGTAGCATACCCAATCTAAAAATGGATAATTTTATAATAAAAACATATAATCCTTCTTTGATTACTCCTATTCTTCCTAAATCTTTTTCAGATAATAGAAATCTTCCAAGTAAAACATTTCACGATAAGAATGGTAACATAGGAATAAATGGATTTTATTATGATAAATTTTTTGTAGAAAATAAAGTCATTAGTAATCTTGTTTTAATAGAAAAAAATCAAGGATTAAATTCTAATTATTTTGTTATAGCAGATAAAGATGAAGACAATTTTAATAAAATAGAATTAGAGATAAAAAGAGTGATAACTGACGATACTCCAGATATACAAGTAGAAGAACCAAAAGATAATACTATTGCCTTTGGAAGTGGAAGAAGAGGTAAACCTTTAACAGATGAAGAAAGACTAGAAAGACATAAAACAATATTTCCTAATGACGATGTAGAAAGTACAGAAGACCTACCTCAAAGAGGAACCGGTAAAGGGATTGCTCCGTCTAAAGATGAACCTCGAAAATATTATAAATTTAAAACTGATAACGTGAAACAAGATAGAACTCAGAAATTCGGTTCTCAAAATCCCTGGAATGCTAAGATGGAATATGACATGGATGGAACCAAATCATCTGAAAAGGCAATTTCATTTGAAACTCCATTAATAATAGATAAAGAAAACAATAAATATAATATAACATTTTTCAACGGAAAGAGTGAAAAATTAGATTTAGATACTTTGAAATCATACTTAAAATTATCACACTTCGATTCGGAAATAATAGAAAAAATTTTAAAATCAGCTGAAAAAGGAAAAGTAATATTATACGGAAAAAATTTTGATCTGATAAAAGAATTCAATGTTAAAGTAAAAGCTTTATTAAATAAATATAAATATGAAGATGCTTTAGCCCTTTTAGAAAAAAATTCTTCTATCAGTGAATTCAACGATCTTATTAAGATTCTTAAAACTGCGCACAATGAAAATGTATTATGATAAAGGAATTCATCCATTCCCTTTTTACTCGTTCAGTACAACCGAGTTCAATAAAAAGTCTAGATTCTACGTTAGTTCCCGAAGGTCCTGCTACTGTTTTTAATACCTCAAATCAGGATTATATTTATGTTGAAGATTTAAATTTAAGAATTCCAAAAACAGTTGGAATTGATTTAGGTCAATTCTATACACAGAAACAAATACTCGAGTCTGTCGACTTAAAAAGAAAGATAAATGAAGGTTTAATATCCATTCAACCGATTGGGACTTCTCCATCTTTAGAAAAAGTTTTAATTAAATCAATTGATTCATTAGTAGTTGAAAATGTAAACGTTGCTAATACTATAGAAACTAAGACTATTAAAGAAATAATCGAACCTGAAAGTTTTATCACTACTGATACATTTCAAAATGCTAGACCTAACACTGGAGATATTATCGTTGATGGGTATAAATCAAAAACGATTTTTATTGTTAATACTGGAGTAAATCCATTAAATTACAATATACTTGCTAGTGTGGATGGCAATAATTACGATTTTTTTATAACTAAAAATGGTGCTTTAAACAGTGGATCTAATGCAGTTCTAGTAGAAGATCGTGCATTTTATTCTATTAGAATCGAAGTGAAGTCAAAAAATCTAGGTGCTTCAACGACAGTAATTACTAAGGGATATTTATTAGGAGTATAACATGCCGATAATAGAACAGGATTCTAATGGAAATATTATAATTCCAGAATCTCCTTCCTTTTCTCCAGATTCATTAGTAATGGATAAAGATGGAAATTTTATAAATCCTGCTAAAGAAGACGGTAATTTACAAATATTGTCCAATCAAGTAGTAACCAAATTGAATTTAACTTTATCAGATTTATTAAATGGAATCAAAGGAATAGATAATAAAGATATATCTACTTTAGAGCAAAAAATTATTGATTTACAAACATTTTTAAATGGTAAGTTAAATTTATCTATACAAGATTTGGCTAATGCCCTAGAACAGATAACAGTTACTATTGATAATATAATAGGGATTAAAGATACTACAGGAATGCAAATCAATCCTGCTACCTTTGAAAGTATTCAAGGATTAAATACTTTACTTTCAGATATAAAAACTTTAATAAATTCATTAGATACAAAAACTACTATAGTAAATACCAATGATGTTAAAGTTACAAGTTCAGTATTACCTACGGGTGCAGCTAAAGAAACGGGAGGAAATCTTGATTTAATTAAATCAAATACAGATAAGATAGATATTCCTTTATCTACTCGTGCTACTGAAACTACTTTACAAGATGTAGATACTAATGTAATAGCATTAGGCCCAAAGGTTGATGCTATCAAAACTCAATTAGATACAAGAGTAAGAGGTCTTTTTGATGCTGATGGTAATTCAATTAATTCTATTGCTATTCCAATAATTGGGTATAGAGGAATTTCAAGTTTAAGTGCCACAATAGACCAATATTATGCTTTTAATAAGCAGATGTTTTATTATGGCTATCCTATAAATATTAATGGTAATGACACAAATGTTATGGCATTAATAAATCCTGCGAATAGCAGAAAAACGATTTTAATAAAAAGAATATATATAGCAAGAAATCAGGATAACAATAATGGTGTTTTCTTTTCTATTAGATCAGGGGCTACGGTATCTCCAGGAACACCTGTAACTCCATTATCCACAATAGGTGATGGAACTTCAGCTGCAATTTTATATACCGCTCCTGCGGTAACTGCCACAGGAAATTTAATATTTGTTATGGCATTAAATGCTAATGAAAGCAGTAAGCAAGAAGATTATAATTTAAATTACGGATTAAATACAGGAGAAAATTTACTTATAATAGGTAACGCTACTGCTAATGGAACTCCGTGTTTTGTTACTCTTAATTGGGTGGAGGTATAGGATGTTTGATTTAATAACATTAGACTACCCACAATTTATAAACATAGTTACTAAAAAGAAAGCAAGAATACAATATTTGGAAAAAGAAAATCAATATTGCCTATTTGCGTATGATGGCCCAATTAAATATTACACTTGTATTTATAAACAAGACCCAAAGATTGATAATTTTGACTGGGTTACAGAGCAGCAAAATCTAAATGATTTTGAAAGTAAATACAAATCTAGTGCCAATAGACCAATTGGAATTAGCCCTGTGGAAGGTGAGAGCATTTTTAAATCTTTTTTGTTAGAAATTCTAGATAACCAACAGCAAGGAATTATAGAAATAGATATAGCAGAAGTTTACGGTAAAGATATAGAATTAAGAAGGGTTAGACCAAGACCTATTCAAGCAAAAATGGGAGATAAGGTTCATTTTGAAGTCTGGGCTAAGGAAGGGTATGGGTTACCTACTGACGTTCCTTTGCGAAAATTTGGAGAGACCTATCTTGAAGGTGGAGATGGTTGGTCTGGCCTCTGGTATGAAGGAGTAGGAACTGCTCAAATTCCACAAATTTTTATATTAAAATTAATATATGATAAAGGAACAGATTTAACTTATAGGAGATTCTACTTAGATGTTGAGGTAATAATTTAATGCTAGATTCATTTTTGAATAAAATAATTAAAACTGCTCAAAAAGAGATATTAGATAAACCTATAAAAGGTTTAATATTAGTATTTGAAGGTTTAGACGGTTCTGGTAAATCCACGCAAACAGAATTAGTTGCTAAGATTTTTAAAAAAATAGGAAAAGAAGTTATTATATCTAGATGGAACTCTTCTAAAAAAATTTCAGATGTAGTTAAATTTTTAAAAAATAAAAAAGATCTTAAACCTCAAACCTGGACTCTGTTAGAAGCTGCGGATTTGTATGAAAGATTAAGAAAAGATATTCTACCTGTTGTCCAGAATGGAGGAGTTGCTATTTTAGATAGATACTATTATACCGCATTAGTTAGAGGATGTATTAGAGGAGCAGATCCTGAATGGATAAATGAAATATATAAATATGTTCCTGAACCCGACTACATTTTTTATTTTAGAATTAATCCTATTATTTCTTTATCTAGAGTATTAAAAAGATCTAAAGAGCTATCAATTTCTGATATTTTTGACATAAATGAGGTTCTTAAATTCTATGAATCAGGACAAGATCTTTCTTTTCATGAAAATAAATTAGTAAATTTCTATTTTTTTCAGAAAAAGATGACTGAATTATATGATACAATATTTAAAGAGTATAAAGATAAAGTATGTGTTTTAGATGCATCTAAAGACATATTATCTGTTTACGGCGATATTATCAAATTTCTAAGGAATGAAAAAGTATTGACTGGATTTAGAACCTTTAGAGATATGATATATTTCGTTGAACTACCTAAAGGATCATTGAAAGTTTCGAAAGAGAATGAAGTAATGATGCCTTGTAATTATGGTTTTATTCCTAATACAATCGGTGAAGACTTAATGGAAGTAGATGTCTTAGTAGGTGATAATGAAAATAGTGATTTAGTTGTTAAATTATATCATTACAATAAAAAAGATGAATTTTCAGAAGTAAAATATGCAATAGGATTTTCTTCAGTCGAAGAAGTTATTAAAGCATATACTCAAATTTATCCAAATAGAAAAATGAAATATGGAATAATGAAGTTTGAAGATTTTAAGAAAGAAATTAACAAAGAAGATGATTTTAGATCTATAGAAAATCTGTTGAAATCGTATATAGGTGAGGGTACATATGGATTATAAAATTAAGCCAGGAGAGATCTATCCTGGAGATATATTATTATTTTCAGGAAAAGGATTTATTTCAAGAGGTATAAAATTTTTTACAAATTCTGAATACTCCCATGTTGCAATTGCTGTTTCCGGAACAGAATGTATAGAAGCAACTGCTGCAGGAGTAGAAAAAAGTGATATACAAACATTAATAAATAAAACTGAACACTTTTGTGTAAGAAGAATAGATTTGACAATGGAACAAGCTGAAAAAATAAAGGAAAGAGCTTATCAACTTTTATATGAAAGTTACGATTTTCTTCAATTTATAAGTATGATTCCTTACCTTTTACTTAGAAAAATAGGAATAACATGGAATTCTCTTATATTTAATTCTAGAGTTAGAATGATTTGTTCTGAATTGGTTGGGGTATGTTTAAAATATGCAGATGTTATTAATACTCCTAATTATTATATAAAAAGATATACTCCTGATTCTTGGTATAAATTTGAGAAGGCTAAAACAATTTTAGAATTATGAAACTTTTTAAAAACAAAAATCATCCTTTGATTCCTGTTTTGAATGAGTGGAAAAAATTAAATAAAATGGAATCTAGAACTTTAGATTCTATTGATGAAGAACCTATCTTAAAAACATTCAAAATCGATGGAGAATTAACTGCTGTTTATTATAACAATGGAGATGTAGAATTAGTATCGAAGACAGGAACAATTCGAAAAGAACTTCCTTTGTGTGAAGAAATTAAAGATGCTTTAAAGGAATATAAAGAAGTTATTCTTATTGGAGAATTATATGGGGTGGATGAAAATGGGAAAATGCTTCCTTTTAATGAAACATCTAGTATTTTGAGAACGCCTACTTCAGAAGAAGAAAAAAGAATTCGATTGTCTGTGATTCAAATATTATCAGCAGACAAATTGTTTTTTGATTCTGTCATTGAAAGTTACTCTTTAGTTAAAGAATTATTTAGTGAATATACATATATTCATCCTATGCCTGAAGTAACAAAAGATTTAAATGATATTTGGACAGTTGAGATAGCAACAAAAAATTACGAAGGATTTGTTTTATATTATCCAGATAAAATAGTAAAAGTTAAACCGAAATTGGAATTTGATTTAGCTGTTATATTTGTTGAGATTAGTGATATACACCCAGATAGAATGGGGGCTCTAGGACTTGCTTTTATGGATGAAGAAAGAAATTTTAGATATGCTGGAAAAGCGGGAACTGGGTTTTCTAATAAGGATAGATATGATTGGTTAGAATATGGAAAAGAAAGAGAAGTAAGAAAAGAGGATAACAAAATTTTTATAAAACCAGATAGAGTTGTAAAAATAGAGGCAATGGATGTTTTTATTAGAGAAGCTGAAACGTATGATCAGGATTTAAATTATATTGGAGATAAAACATCTGGGATATTAAGACAACCTGTATTTATAGAAATACGAGAGGATAAAGAAGCGACCCCTGAAGATATTAGAATAGAACAGATTCCTAATTGGAATAAATTAGTAAAAACCTCATCTTTATCAGTTGTTTCATATATTCAATATATTAAAAATCATAAGAATTCAAAAGGAGAACCTGCTCCTTGGGTAATAAAAGAGCATAATACTGGAAGAATACTTTCATCCCATAAAACCAAAGAAGAAGCTGAAAAGCACTTAAAACAAATATATTATTTCAGACATAAAAAAGCAGGGTATCAAATGGAATTAGATGATTATTTAAAGGAACGTCTTTTTGAAAAATATTTAAATGATCATATTAATTCAGTAAAAGATAATGTTAAAAAGATAGTGTTTAAGTATCCTCAATATATAAAAGCATTAGAGAATGTAGAAGAACATGATAAACTTAAAAATTTAGAGCCTGAAAGAACTCCATATATTGAATTAACATATAAGAAATTGTATGGGATTAAAGATCTATCTGAAGAAGAACAACAGGCTCTATTTCATCATATCAAAAATAGTAAGCATCATCCTGAATATTGGGATGATTTAGTACAGAATGTAAGGAATGATCCCGATAATGCAACTCAAGAAGTGAATGTTTCTAAAATGCCAGATGAATATCTCTTGGAAATGGTTGCAGATTGGAAAGCTACTGCTGATGTACTAGGAAATACCGCTAGATCCTGGTTTGAAAAACAAAACGGAAAAAGATGGATTTTTACTTCACATCAAATTGATTTAATTAACAAATTTATAGATGTTCTAGAACCTCAAGAATCTAATGAGGAAAGAAATCTTATACAATCAGTAGAAGAAGAGATAAAAGCAGTTAAGTTATACACAGATTTCCGGGATAAAACAAATGATGAAAAAGTAAAAGATGTTTATAATCATGTAATTGATGAAGAAATGGAGCATGCAGAAGAATTTTTAGATGCACTAAAGAATACCAGAGAAGCACTTTTCATGAATGCATATTTTCCTAGTCATCCGGATAAAATAGTCATACCTGAGGCTAAAAAAACAGAAAAAGACATATGGAACTATTACGATTCTATAAAAGAAAAGATGCTTAATTATCTTAAAGGGTATGATATTGTACTTAGAATCATAACTGATTCTGGGCCTATAATTGTACGGCATGACCCCAAAACAGGTGAGAATATTAAAATAAATACTATTGAAGATTTTGACAGATGGAATAATGGTAGAGTTATCGAATTTCATAGAGCTATTCCTTCATCTAAAACAGATCTCTTATGGATAGATTTTGATCCTCATGAAGAATACGATAAAAAAGATATTTTTAAAATTATGTCTGAGATTGAAGAACAAGTTAAAGATAATTTCGATGTTAATAAAATAGAAACTTTTTCTACTGGGGGTAGAGGATACCATATGTTTATATACTTAAAATCCGAAATTGATGTAGATGAAGCTAGAAAAGAATTAAAAAGACTTTTAGATGAAATTTCAGAAAATCATGAAAAAATAACTACTGGAATAGCAAATAAGGATGAAATGAGATTAGATATTTCAACTTTGCACTATGGCGGTAGTTTAAGATCTCCTTTTTCTCTTAATATAACATCTGGGATTCCTGAAAAACCGATCAATATAACTATTAGTCATTTGCTATCTTTTATTAAAACTGGGGATCAAGATGAAATCATTAAAACTGAATATGGGATTCTACGCGAATTGTCAGATGAAGGATTAATAAATAACGATATTTTAGGTAAATTATTGGAAAAAACAGATTTTGGTAAAAGGATGAGGGAAGAAACAGAAAGAAAAATTAATAATGAAATTTCTAAAGAAGAGTATAAAAACAATATAATAAAGTTAGTCGAAGAACTTCTAGCTGCTTTAATATAAAATTGCGTTTTAATTGGTTATGAATTCGTTTAAAATTGCTGCGGAGACCGGTCCTTACTGGATTAGCCCAAAAGGGAAAGTATATAAAGTGGATGAGCCTACTCATGAAGTGTGGGCTAATATTAATTTCGATAAATCACCACATGAATTATTGAAAGAAGGCTGGGTAAGAATTCAACTTAATCCTTCTGGAATTTCTGGTATTGCTATTCAGGTGGATTCACTTAATAATCTATCTGAGTCTGTTGACGATTTCGTTTATCAAAATCGAGGATATTATATAATAGTCGACGCAGGAAATAAAAATTATAATATAAATTACGATGAATTTTTAGATTCTGGCAAAAGTTTAAGATCTTATATTGAATCTAAAAGTCCAATCGGTCCAACTTCAAGATTAAGAGGTGGTATCATGAATGATTTTATTAAAGAATTAATAAAAGAAGCTGATTTTTATAAAGAAAAACAGGAACAAAAACCTATCAAATTCAAAGTAACTCCTTCTGAAAAAGGTAAAGATTCTGAAACAAAAGAAGAAGCAACTTTTATGGATGTTAAAAATATTCAACAGGTTTCTGAAGAACTTAGAAAGTTAATATCTGATGTCGTATCTTTACAAAAAGTTGAATCTGAACTCAAGGAAAAACAAAGAAAATTTGAAGAAGCACAAAAAATAGTTCATGATAAATTGCATGAATTTTTAAAAAAATCATATATATCTGTAATAGCTTTAGTAGGTAAAACTCCTAAAGATGTAATCGAATTTAAAAAAGAACTAGGAGACGTGCTCGATAAAAAGACGTTTGAGCGATACAGAATAGAGCAGGAAGAAATAGAAAAAACTTTGCTTAATATAACTCAATTGAGTGCTAAAGTAGAAGAAGAATTTAATAAAAGAATACTCAATTTATATGATAAATTAGAAAAAAATACAATGTATTTAGATAATGTTTTAAGAGCGATGGTTCGTGATGCTTCCGAAATGACATACGTAATAGGAGCAATGAAAGAGGTCGGAAAACCAGAAAGATACGCGATATATAAATCTTCTGTTGAAAAATCTCTTGAGAAAATTAGTCAAGAATTTAAAAACGGAAAAGAAATAGTAGAAAGTATTAGAAAATATATAAATGAATTTTTAAAAGATGTTGTTAATTCAGATGAGCATTTCCAAAAAGTTGTTAAAATTTTCGAAAGTGGAAGACTTGCAGACTATCTATATGTTGATCTAGATGAGGAAATTAAACAAAAACTTTTAGGAGAGGATAAATTACAGTCGATGATTGAATTAAAATTCAAAGAAAAGTATCCTAATAGTGATATAAAATCTGAAGTTGAAAAAAGAATACAAACAATTAAGAAAGATAATAAAGATATATCAGATGATGATGCTAGAAAAATGGTATTTAAAGAATTGTTTAATGAATTAGGTGGGCATACATATCCATCAGTGTACGAAGAAAAAGGGAAAGAATTACTTCAAACCCAATATAGAGAACAAGCTAGGGAACTCTTAAAGAATATTTTGCTTTCAAAAAATCCAGAATTAGCAAAGGATGAAACGAAATTAAATGAAGAAATCGATAAATATCTTAGTCAATATTTTAAAGGTTCGGAAGATATCGAGAAGATTCTTAAAGAAGTTCAAAAAATTCCTTTACCTCATTTAGAAAAAGAATTAAAAAAATCGTTCTTAGAAAAGATTATAATAAATAAAGATTACAAAAAGATTGATTTGATTTCTAAACTTTTAGAATCTAATTATGATTTAAATACAGCAATCCAGGTTATAGCTACTATTTCTGATATATCTATACCTGAAGTAGAAGCACTATCAAGTGCTCTCGATGCGTTGAATACTACAGCTGAATTGATCATCTCAGAAAGTAATAAATTGCAAGAATCGATTGCTAATATAAAAGAAGCAGGTAAAGAAATAGAAGAAGTTCTTTCTAAAAAAGTAGAAACAGAAGTAGAACCGACTTTTCAACCTGAGTTTGCTCTTGCTCCTGCTTCGTTAAAAAGCAAGATTGATATAAAATAACTTTTTTCAAGATAAAAAAGAAATTACGCTTTTAAGGCGAAAAGTTTCAATGGATATAATAAACGAAATTTTCTCCGGTGAAATAAATAAAACAATAGCTGATAGAATTTTTAATTCATTGGATTCTGTATTTGATCCGTCCTATTGGTTTCTTAAAGAATTAAATATTAATTTATACGACAATCAAATCGAAATCCTCAATGCAGTTACAAATCTGAATGAAAAATATGTTGCTATAATAGGTGGAAGATCCTCCGGAAAAACATTTGCAGTTGCAGGGGGAATAGTTTTTTTATGTATTATTTATCCAAAACTTCAAGTTGGAGTTTTCGGTCCTAAAGCAGCACAAGCAATAAGGATATTAGATGAAATAAATTTTAGAGTTTTAAACGATAAAATCAAAAACACTTACTTAGAAATGGAACGTTGTAATAAAACATATCTTTTGTTTAAAAATAAATCATCTATTTTAGCTCAATCGGCGGCCCAAGAAACAGAAGGAGAAGGTTATCATTTTGACATTTTAGTATGCGACGAATCTCAACGAATTTCTGACTTCTCTTTTTCTCAAAGACTAGCTCCAATGATTTCTTCCTCTTCAATTGGAAAAATTATTCAATTGGGAGTTCCTTTATATAAAGGGCATTTCTGGAGAGCCTTTCAGGAAGGAAGTCAGTATACTAAAATAATTCACGATTGGAAGAAATGTCCTAAATATCATTTAGGCGGTTCAATTAAGATAAATAATCAATTATATCCCAGAACGATAATTGAACAAATGCCCAAGTCGTTAAAAATTAAAAATTTTCCAGATAATCCAGAATTGTGGTTTGAATCTACTACTAATATGTCAGAAGAAGACTTTATTACACAATATGAAATGGGATGGTTAAATAATCTAAGTTTAGTATTGACTGAGGACGATCAGATAAAATTATCTTCAGGATCTTTTGAACCATTAGAAGTTGGACATCCCTACGAAGAATATTATTTCGGTTTAGATTTTGCAGGAGGAGTAGCAATTGGGAATAAAGAAAAAAGTGATTTTACAGCTATCTCAGTTATTAGAAAGACTCCTGACAATAGAAAAGAAGTAGTATTTTCTCATGAATGGAAAGGTGATTTATCTACTCAAGTTGGAGAAATAATATATTTAATACATCCGCAAAAAGGAAGATTCAAATGTAAATTTGGGCTGGCAGATTATGGAAACATGGGGTCAGGACTTGTGGATATAATGATTAAAGAAGGAATTCCTATTAGAGGTTTATATTTTCATAGTAAAGATCCTAAGAGTGGAAAAAATTTCAAAAATGCTATGATAGATCATCTTATATTTGAATTACGAAATGATCGATTCTTTTATCCTTATTCAGCTATTCACAATATGACTCCTAGAAATGACGTTTATAAATTATTAAAAAAACACTTTGAAGAATGGTGTTCTTTGGAAAGACACATTTCATCTTCAGGGATAAATCACGATATCAAATCACCAGATGAATTGCATGATGATGGGTGTTTCTCAAATGCTCTTGCTGTTTTTGCAGCAGATAATATGTTGACAGATGGACTAGCAGTAGGATATCAACTTCCAGGTGTTAAAAGATGTAATGGACTTTTCAAATCAAATATTTTTAATAGCGGCGGAAAAACATGGATAAGAAAGATATTTTAATGCGATTATATCAGATTTCAAATGAATTAAAAGAAATAGAGGTTTTTCTTAAGAATGAAACAGATTTATATTATGATTATTTAAGACATGCAATGCAAAATCTAAAAAAAGAAATGGAAATTTTGGAGGATGACAATGAATGAAAATAAAGAAGGAATAAAAAAGGTCGGTGAACTATGGAATTCAGACTTAAATAAACGAGTAATAACAAAACAGGCGTCGGCCGCTGGATCTGTTACTCTTACGAGCGCTCAATTTTATACTCCAGAATTAACTCCTGAAACCTGGCTATTACCAAAAAGTAGACAAGAAGTTTTAAGATGGGCTAGAATATATTTCAATCTTGAACCTTATATTCAGTCTATTATAATGTTTCATAGCAGATATCCTTTTTCTAAATTTAAGTTAATTGGAGAAGATAAAGGAATTGTAGAATTTTTCAACGAAGTCGTTGATAATGAAAGATGGAATCTATATGAATTTATCTTACAGGCTAGTTTATCATATCATCTTTACGGTGAAGCAATTCCAATGGGAGAATGGGATGAAAAAGATAAAAAGTGGAAAAAATTTATATTGTTAGAACCTGAATTAGTCGAGGTTAAACAAGGATTATTTGACGATGAAACTAAATTTGAACTTATTCTAACAGATGAAATTAAAAAACAAATAAACGATCCAAATGTAGATACTAGTAAAATTCCCGAAGCCGTAGTTGAAGCAATTAAATCAAATAAGAATATCAGATTAGATAACAAAAATGTTTCAATAATTGCTAGACTTACAAGTCCATCTGCTCTTAGGGGTACTCCAATTATACAATGTTTATTTAAAGTTTTAATTTATCAAGATTATATTCGTTTAGCTCAAATGAGAATAGCAGAACGACACCAACTTCCTTTTGAATTATGGACACTTGGCAACATAGATAAAAATATTCTTCCGTCAGATGAAGATCTTGAGAATTTTAAAAATATGATTAATTCAGCTATTCAAAATCCTCCTTTTTCAATGGTTTATCCTCCAATAGTAGATTATAAAGTTCTCGGAGTAAAAGATAAATTATTGAATATATATGAAGATCTAGGATATGTTGAAAATCAGATTTTGGTTGGTTTAGGAGTCAATAAAAATTTGATACTAGGTGAAGGTCCTTCCTTTTCAAATACAAAAACAATATCTTTAAATAAATTGATGATGGAATATCAAATTATAAGAGATACCTTCGAGAGATGGATTTACAATCATGTCTTTAGACGTATAAGTGAAGAAAATGATTTTTTTATACATAAGGGAAAGTTTAAAAAACTTATTCTTCCTAAAATCGAATGGGAAAAGAGTCTTAGATTGGATGAGGATGATGAAAGAAAAGTATATCAAGAACTTCATTCAAAAGGATTTGTTTCCACTAAAACTCTGTTCAGCAAGTTTAGTAATTTAGATTATGATATGGAACGCAGACAACTCGAGGAGGAAAAAGGAACAATTTACGATAAAACAGATGGGAAAAGAATTCCTGAAAAATTTGATCAATCTAAAGAAGAAGTTAGATCAGATAAGACTGTGGGGTTGGAGACCCCCCCTCTTCCGACCCCACCTACTATGACAGAAGAGGTAAAACCTGAACTTCCTCTTCCTGAGATAAAAATAGGAGAATAGAATATGGCAATAGAAAAAAAAGGATCACCAGAAAAAATTAGAACAATATTAAAAAATGTTGAACAATTCAATTCAGAAAGAGAATTGATAAGTGATTCTGCTAATAAAGTTAAATGTCCTATGTGTTTTAGATTAATTGCTAAAAAAGCAAATGATTGTATTGATATTAAATATAAAGATGAAGTTGTATTGATTAAAAAAGCAGAAAAAATATCGATAAAATGTCCGCATTGCGGAGCTGTTATTGATATATTATAATATAAAATTGCTTTTATTTTGAAACGTTAAAATCTAGAGTTCAGCAGGGCGCCTTCCAGTCCGTTAATGAACCTGTAAAAGAGACGATTTATGGAAAACGAGAATCAGGTTCAGGACATCGAAATATTAAAAGAAGAAGACAATATAAAAAAAGTAGTTTCTAATGCTTTACAAAAATTCATGGGTAAAGCATTGGATTTAGCTAGAATTAGCGAAATGAGTGATCGAAGTTTCAATCAATTTCAAAAATCATTAAAGGATGAGTGCTATAATTTAATAGATCAAATTACTGTTTTGATCTCTAAAAAATAATTATGAGATTCGAGGATACCTGGCATAAAAAGATAAGTAAAATTGCAGGACATGCTCAAGATGAATCATTAGAAATATTGCAGGATTTGTTAGATTCTGGATACGACAGAGTGCAATTAAAAACAAGTCCTAATGCTTGTTCTGTCTGCCTAAAGCACCAAGATGAAATCAAAGATCTTGAAGAATACTTATCAAAGTTGAATTACGACGCTCCTATAGCTGAATGGACTCATCCAGATGATAAAAGTTGTTATCTTTTAGTTTATAAAGATATGCCAGATGAAGATCACCCAGAAGTAGCAGTTTATTATGATGGGAGTTATCAAGAATTATGATTTACAAGATTGGAAGTATAGGAAACATCATTTCGGTAGTTAAAAAGAATGTTACTCCATCTGTTAAACCTTCAGTTACCCCTAAAGTAACTCAGAATGTTACAGAGATTCCAGAAGGACGAGCAGGATTCTCCGGAACCCCTGTTCAGGTAGAGCCGCTGGATAAAGAGAATTTTTTATATTTTTGGGCTAGAGCAATTTCAGCAGGAGAAACATCAGGTCCAAATGGAAATGGAGATTATTTTCCATTGGCCGAATTAATTAAATCGTATAAAACGTTTATTGGAAGAGGATTGTTTTTAAATCACGATTCCAAAGACGTCGAGAAATCTGTAGGAAAAGTTATAGATTCTCAAATAGTAGTAGATCCGGAAACCAAAGAAGTTTGGATTGAGTGTCTTTGTAAAGTTGATAAAAAACTTTATCCAGACATTTGTAGAAAGATAGAAACAGGGGTCATTGATTCTGTTTCTATGGGGTGTTCGTGTGGTTCAGCCGTTTGCTCTATTTGCAATAAAGAAGCACATGCAGTTGAAGAATTTTGTGACCATCTTAGATATGGATTATTGACAAAATTTAATGTTGACGGGAAAGAATCTCTGTGCTATTCAATCAATAAAGATATTAATTTTGTTGAATTATCCCTAGTCGCTACACCGGCTGATTCAAAAGCTAAAATAAGAGATTTGATAGCTAAACTTAAACTAAATCGAATCTCAAATTCAAAAAGTGAGGTAAATATGGAAATACAGAGTGGAAAAACAGAAGATAAAGAAATAAAGATCAAAACGACTAAAGAAGAACAGGATTCTTCAAAAGATCCTTCTTTAGAAAAAATGCAGGATAATCTTGAAAAAGTTAAAACAACTAAAGATGAACAAGATGAATTAAAAAAAGTTCTTATGAAATTAAATGCATCTGAATATCTTAGTTTACTTAATTTCATCGAGAAGAAATCTGAAAAAGATTTATCTAATATCGAACGACATAAATCTTCAGAATATGAACAATTTCAAAAAGTAAACGATGAAATTGAATCAGAAACGAAGAAAACAAAAGTAGATCCTGAATTAAAAGATTTAAAGGAATCTATTGTGTCTAGAAAAGCAGGCCAGATCGATGATCCTAAAGACAAAGAGATGAAAGATATTGAAGAAAAGGATTTAAAAGAGATAAAAAAGAAGATTATCGAAAGATTGACTGAAAAATTAGCTAAGTTGAATAAAGAGGCTGAAGCTAAAGAAGGTGGAAAAGAATATTATTATTTTACAGGATCAAAAGAACCCAAACCTGCTTTTCCATCAGAACAAAAGGTTCAGTATAGCAGCCCGTCAGCTGGCAAAGATCCAACTCAGGTTGAAGAAGGGAAAACAACTAAAGATCTCGAGGAACAATATAAAGAAGAACAGAAGAAACCAGCAGACGAATGGAGTAAAGCTCAGGAAAGTGTTAAAAAGGAAGTCGAATCTGAAAATACTATTGAAAAATCTAAAAAGATAATAGGATTTGCTTCTGATAATGATGTTAAAATATTTAGGGTTGCTAATAAAGCTGGGCAAGAGAATCTTTTAATATTTAAAAATGATGTTCTAGTAGGAGAAATTCCATTAAATGCTAAAGAGATGACAGATGAGGCTTCTAAGTTTATATCTGATAAAATTAAAAAATTAAGGGAAGAAGGAAAACCAGAGGATCAGGCTATAGCTATAGCTTACAGCATGGCTAGAGAAAAAGGATATGATGTTCCGGAGAAAAAAGCTGAATTGAATACTCAAGCTATTAAATCGGTTGTTGATGAGAAAAAAGAAGAAAAGTCTGAAAAAGCTCCAAAGGATGAAAAAAAATCTGAAAAAGAGGAATCTAAAAAGGATACAAAGCCTTCAAAAGAAGAGAAGAAAGAACCTCTTAAATTAGATGAATTACTTAAAGAGACTCCTAAAATGGATGAACTCAAAGAAACTCCTAAGACTGAAGAGAAAAAAGAAGAACCTAAATTAGACGAACTAATGAAAGAAGCCCCTAAGTCTGAAGAGAAAAAAGAGGAGCCAATGAAAGAAGCTCCTAAATTAGAAGAAAAAAAGGAAGAGCTTAAGGAAGAAGAAAAAGAAACAGGCACAGAAAAAGTGATAAAAAAGATGCATGATTTGTGGGAGAAGTTTAATATCAAAACAAAAATTGAACCCAGAAAATCTGCACAGCCTGTTTATGATTATATTTTAAATCTCTTGGAAATATTTGAAAGAGAAATAAGTCCTTCAAAAGAAGAAGGTGCTAAAGAAAAAGAAAAGAAGATAGAGGCTGAATTGGCGTTAGAAAGAACAAAATCAGCCCTTAGAGAAAAGTTGATATATGCGAGAAACCTCGTAGAGGAAATGTTGCAGAAAGGAATGATAGCTGTTGACGAATCTGCAATGAAACATGCACAAGCAGAAGGGAAAACAGTGATGGAATCTAAAAAAATAGGTATAGAAGCTTCTGTTAACAAACAGGTAGCGGATTTACTTAAAATGGATGACAAATCTCTGAAAGCTTTTGCAGATTCAGTTGGAAGGATTAATGTCACAGCTTCAAAGAAAGTTCTAAGTAATCCAATTAATGTTCCAGTCGATTCGAATGATGAAGATTGGATTGAAAAATTAGATTGGAAATAAATTAAGGAGGAAAAACTAGTATGATAGACATAGTGAAAGAAGTGAATAGACTCCCAGGTTATAAGCCCAGTGGTGATATAATATCTGGTCAAGTTGTAAAACTTGTCGATAGTGTTACTATAAAAGCTTATGATGGGTCAGGTGAACCTCTTGGTTTCGCTTTAGATGATACTAAAGTTATAAATCCTGCAAATATACCGACGACTAAAGTTCCGTCTGGTTTTGCAAGATTGATAATGGATAAACCGAGTGGGGAATTTGTTCCGACTGGTGTGTTCTATAGTGAAATAAACAGAGGCGGGCTTGTCTCTGTTGGCGTGAACGGAGGAGTATATAATCTTCTGGACGATGGAAGAGGATCTCCTTTTGTAACTGGCGATACATATAATGTGGGTGCTCCTGCGTATGTTAATGCCAGCGGATTAGTAACTGCTGATAGCAATTCAGGTGCGAATCCCAAGGTCGGAATTATAATGAAAGCTCCTACTGATGGAGTTCTTCAGATAAAAGCATTAATATAAGGAGATTGAAAATATGGAAAATATGACCCCTATAGAAGTTGAAGCAAAGCTTAATGCTTTGTATAGATCCCCAGGCGGGATAGATAAAATAGCCCAAAGAATGCTTTTCCCGATAAAAAGAGACTTACTTTACGAGGGAAGGATTAGACAGATATTCACGACCTATAAGTTGAGTCTCGGTGAAGAAGCAGTCTTTGACGGTGATGTGAATATACCGGCCGTTTCTTTGTCTGTAAAAGGTCTTCCTGAACAGGCGTTTGCGTATTCTGACAGAATCAGGATCGAAACCAGCCCGATAGCTGTTAAAGTTATCTTGAGATGGAATGAAACGAACTTCAGAAAATTTGACCTTTTGAACAGGTCGCAGGAACGTGCTAAATCAGTGCTTCAGATGGAAGAAGATGTAAGAGGTATTAAAGTTATAGATGCTGCTTCTGAACTTTTCCACTCTGCGATTCCTGATGGTGGAGTTGGTGCTCTTACCCCGTCTGCGATGGCGAAAGGTATTGCTACTCTTAGGAAATTCCAGCAGATAGCTGCCAAATTGTTTATCAATCCTATAAGGATGGAAGACTTGATGCTGTTGAACGTCAGTGCATCTGGTGGTAGTGGTACTGGTATATATTCACCTTATGTGCAAGAACAGATTCTTAAATCTGGTAGACTTGGCGTAATATGGGGAACTGAAGTTGTTGAATCTAACCGAGTTGCCGACAACAAAGCTTACATTCTTGCTCCGGCTGAATATGTAGGTGTAATGGCGATAAGAACTGACCTTTCTGTTGAAACGATGAAAGATGTCAATCAGTTTGGTGACATATTCGTTATATGGGAAGACGTTGGTTTCTTAGTGAGATACTCAAGAGGTATCTTACCGCTAGCGGTTACTCTGTAACTGATTGTTATACTTTAAAGGGCGGAGGTTTTATTCCTCCGCCCTAAAAGAATAGGAGAAGACAAGTATGGAAACGACTAAAACGACAGAAATATACGTAGCAATTAAAGAAACGAATATATTCGATCTTTACATTACATTTACAAATGGGAAGCAAATACAAGTAAGATTAAAGAAAGGAGATATTCTTCCCGTTGAAATGTTAAACAAAGGAGATTTAGAAAAGTCTCTCAAGTTTGGCGGGTTAGGACGATTAATCCGTGCAGGAATAATTAAAAAAGTAGATTCCAAAGAAGAAGCTGAAAAGCTCTCTGAAGAATTAAAAAAACAAAAACTTCCTTCTGAAATCGAAACTCAGGAATTGTTGAACAAATACAACAACGTAAATTCTTTCGACCAGAAAAAAATGGAAGAAAAAAGAGAAGAGGGGCAGGTACAAAATCTTCAATCTGATTCCCCTTCACAGGTTGAAGCATTCGCGGTAGCAACAAACAAAGCCGGAGAACCAACAGTTCAACCGACAGAATTAAACAGAGACAGAGAAAAAAAGAAATCGGCCTTCGACGAATATCAACCGATGTCAGATCTTTCAAAAGTTACTACAGTAGAAGATTTTAAAAAATTAAATCACTTTGACAAACTATACTTCATCAAAGGAACTAAAAATATAGATCTTCTAAAAGATATAACCGAAGTAATAAAAGAACGCCAGGTTATAAACAACTGCAAACTTAAAATAGAAGAGCTAGAAAAAAATACGCAGGCTTAATCCTGGTCAGTTCTAGAATGAAATTAATAAAAGTATTAAACTGCTAAAAGAAATTTAATCTGGGGTGCCCTGGTTAATCCAGGGCACTCGAAAATAAACACATGGCAACACCTAGAGAAGAAAAACTACTACACGACACAAAATTAATCATCCCAGAATCATTCATCGCTGGGGCTTCTGATGAAAAAATCCTACTCTTCATCGACCTGGTCATCAACGACATCAACACTTGGCCACCTTTCACAATCTTCGACAGGGAATCTTTTCCGGAAAATCGACTAGGAATCTTATACATGGGCATCGGCTACATGACCCAACTCTTCAAACTAATGGAAGTAACCCTTCAGGACTTCAACTACAACGACAGCGGTCTAAGCGTCAACATCGACCAAACATCTAAACTAAATACTTCTATAGAAAAACTCTACAAGATCTACTCACAACAAGTAGAATTTATGAAAAAATCACTACTCGCTGGATACGGGACAGGTATCGCGACTCCGAGATTCCAGTCGCAAATCTCAGCCTTCCTTAAGATTTCCTTGGGAACCTCGTTTTCTTGGCGCGGTCGATAAAAGTATTTATTTTTTATACCTTTTTTTCTAAATTTAAACAACTTTTTAATCTTGAATTGAATAACCTTTCTTTCTTATATATAATGTATTTAATTGTATGATAAAAAAATTAAATACAAAAGAGATTTTCGAAAAATATTCTGAAGATGAAATCCTTACTATGTTAAATGAATCGAGTGACTGGCATAACTTTGCAAATAAACTAGGATGCACTAAAAGGAGTTATTATAAATTACACGATTATTTTTATAATAAAGTACTCGAAAGATTTAAGATTGATGAGATACGAAAAATATCATTAAATAATACGCAAGAAGAAGCTTGTAAGATATTGAAGTGTACCCCATGTAGTTATCAGAAAATTCAGGATTATCTTTATGAAGATATTTTCAAAAGATTCAAGGAAGATGAAATTATTTCAATACTGCAAAATAACGAAAGAAAACAAGCATGCGAAAAATTAGAGTGTTCAGTACGAAATTATATAGTGTTAGATCGTTTTAGACTTTCTAAAGTGGTACAATCAGATCCCCAAGCAAAAAAATTAAATACAAAAGAGGTTTTAGAAAAATATCCAGAAGATAAAATTATTGCTACTTTGAATGAATCACGTAATGGGCGTGAGGTTATGTATAAACTAGGGTGCACCAGGAAGAGTTATTTTGAGTTGATTAATTATTTCTATAATAAAATATTCGAAAATTTTAAAGCCGATGAAATACGGAATATTGTATCAAATAATGGGCAAGAGGAAGCCTGCAAAATATTAAAATGTACACGATATGGCTACCAAAAGCTTCAGGACTACCTTTATGATGACATTTTTAAGAGATTCAAAGAAGATGAAATAGTTTCAATATTACAAAACAATAAAAGGCAACAAGCTTGTGAGAAATTAGAATGTTCAGTACGAAATTATTATAAATTACTAAATTGTTTTAGACTTTCTGAGGTATTATCGCCAGATCTCCAAGTAAAGAAAGAAAAGAAAGAAGAATATAAAAAAGTTATTAATGCATATTCTAAAGAAGACTTATTAAAAATATTAACTACTAATAGTCCAAAAGATGCTTGTGGTATATTAAAATGTAGAACAAGCATATATTATCAACTTCTTAAAGAATTTAATCTTCCTTTTCAAGGTAAAATCAACTATGTTAATGGAATGAAAAGAAAACATGAAAATAAATACAATGAAGTATTTCAAAGATTCACAAAGGATCAAATAAAAGAGATACTAATTAAAGAAGATCGAGGGGATTCCTGTAAACTATTAAATATATCAAAAGGAATCTATTATAAACTGCTCAAATATTTTAATCTTCCTACAAAAGTGGGGCAAAGGAGAAACACTGTTTTTAAATACACCAACGAGCAATTGATAGAATTATATAAAAAATATAATGGGAATATTGTTAGACTAGTAGAAGAAGAAAAAATAGAAAGGGGATGGGTTATTCGGGCTAGATTAGAAAAACTTGGATATAAAGGAGTCGGGGATACTGAAAGCAGACCGTCTTGGTGTAAGGGGAAAACAAAAGAAACAGATCCTATATTAAAAAAAATATCTGAAAAACTAAAAGAGGGGTATAGAACAGGGCGTCTTTCAAATGTCAATGCTAATCTCGCACAAGCTTTAAATGGGACTCCTAGTACTGAAAAAAAGGTAATGAAGATTTTAGACGAATTAAATTTAACATATATTCATCAGAAGCCAATGGGCCAATCCCTTCCGGATTTTGTAATAGAAAATAAAAAACTTATTATTCAGGTTCAAGGCTGTTTTTGGCATAGGTGCCTAAAATGTTTTAAAAATAAATTCTCTAAAGATGAATTACAAGAAGAGCGTTTAAGAGAAATAAAACAGGTTAAATTCTTCTCAAAACGGGGATACCGCACTTTATTTATTTGGGAACATGAACTTAGAAATCCAGAATACGTTAAATCTAAAATTCTAAATTTTATATCCCTTCATTGAACCCTCTTTCATTTTCATATATAATGTAGCTAGGAGGGCCTATGAAATATTATTCAATTATGTTAAATATCTCAGAACATGAATCAGAAGAAGTCTTTTTCAATCAAAGATATAGTGCATATAAGTTTGCTGAAAGTTTGTTTACTGATAAGATAACTTTGATTAAAGAGCTAGAGGATGACACTAAATTAATTCTTCATCTTAAACTGAATGAAGTATATAAACAGAATGAAGAAATAGTTGGTGAATATGACATAGTAGATACTCGATTAATAAAAATAGAGAAAGAAATACAAGAGGAGGTTAAAGAAGAAGGTAAACCTTACATTCCTTATAAAGAAACCGAAAAAGAGGTAGAATTAAAACGAGGATTCGATGTATTTATAAATGATGAAGAGCCTGATTTTAGAATATTTCCTATTTTTGACAAATCGAAGGATTTTAAGATTAAAAATGAATTTTTGATTAAAGAACCGATAGAGTTAAAAAATAATAGATATGGAACATCTAAAAAGGTTACTAAAGTTTATGCAAAGATAACAGTGCATACAGTTATCGTCAAATGTATGGACGATTGATATATTATTTCGTTTTTATGTATGGGTATCCCATCTCCAGTCACAAACATACATACTAAAAATTTAGATATTTCTACAAGAGAGAAGAAGATAACTTGGGATCCTTCGAGTGATCTTACTGTAACATCATATAATATATATCGTTCAGAAGTGTCATATGGAGACTTCGAGAAGATAAATACTGATCCAATCACTGATTTATTTTATACTGATACAGTTCCTCTTACTGAAGTATATCCTTTTCAATGGTGGTATAAAGTTACTGCAGTAAATCCGGATGGGGAAAGTGATTTAGCCGCTACTTTTCCTTCAACAGATATAGATATCGATGCATTTATCAATCAGCCTTTTGACCCAGCGGTTCCTCAAGTATTGAGTGAACAAAATTTATTGAAACCGGATGATGGAACTCAATTTCAATATTTGAGATCTACTAAAATAAATCCAAGATGGTTTCTCGAGATTCGAAGAAGACATAAATGGTTGTTGGAAATGGGAGGAACGAAGGTATGGTTGTTGAAGAGGAAATATAGTGGACAGCTGTGTCCTAACTTTGATCAACTTAGAAATCAACATCGACAGATGGCAGTAGGAACAATCGATCCTTGCTATGGAACAAAATATCTAGGAGGATACCACACTCCTATCAATATAATGATCAGTTTTGTAAATCCGAAAGTAAGAAGCGTAAAGTTTAAAGAATATGGAATAGAAATAGACTATACTGCTACAAATTGGACTCTTTGGGAACCGAATCTTTTAGATCGAGACATTATTGTCAGAGTAGATAATGGTGAAAGATATGAGGCTTTAAATATAACTAGAACATCCTGGAGAGGAGTAATTCTAAGTCAACGCTTGGATTTAAGACTTATAGAACCCACGAGTATTCTATATAAAATTCCAGTCCCCCAACCATAATATAAAATTACTTTTTAATTGCAATGCCTTATTTAATACAGGAACAAGATTCTAGAATCGGTCCTTATATACTTCAGAAGAAATTAAGAAGCGCATTTGTACTCAGTCTTAGAGAATCACTTAAAACAGATCCTCATTATACTTATGTGAATATAATAAATTCAGACATGACTGATTTCTTGAATACAAAGGTAGAAATAACAGATACCTTTCCACTTGAATCTATCAAAATTCCTACTATTATTGTATCGAAATTTTCAGATAGAGGAAGTACTTTCTTTTTTGGAGATGATTTAATAGAAGAAAGTTCAACAACCAAAACTAGAGGAAACATTCTACTTGGCACTATTGGAATAGATGTATTCGCTTTTAGTAGCATAGAAAGAGACGAAATCTGTGATAAAGTTTACTACTATCTAAGAGCGGTAAGAGACAAATTTGGATCTTTAGGAATAGAATTGAGAGATGTAAAAGTTGATCCTCCTTCAGAAACTGAATATGGTGGAAGAATACTCTACAAAGGAGGAATTTCAACTAATACAATATCAGAATGGATAATAGTTGAAAATACAGGAGACAAGATTACTGACATTGAAACTAATTTAATATAAAATTGCTTTTTTTAAGACAAACACTATTAAAGAGGTGAAAACATGGCCGGACAAATAATACCAGGAGTTCAAGTCACATTAGTTCCTACTAATGAAAATTTAAACATTCCATTGAGCACAGCAGAAGTATGTTTTATCGGTACAGGTAAAACAACTATCTCTGTCGAAGATGAAGTTGTAACAAAAGGAAGTGGAGATCACGATAATTTAAATGTAGAATCAGAAAGAACCGTCTCCTCTCTAGCTAGCAAAATTTGGGATGAAAAACAAAATCAATACATATTAGACACTGATTATAAATTAGATTCAGAAAATCCAAATGCAGTCACCTGGATAAGTGGAGGAAATGCTCCTACCGCTGGAACGAAATATACAGTTTCATATGAAATAGATAAAATTGATTCTGATTATGACTTTAAAAGTTTTTTTACTATATCAGATATAATCAAAGAATATGGTGAAATAAATACAACAAATACAATTTCTCTTGCTTCTTACCTATATTTTTTAAATGGTGGTAAAAAAATAAATGTAGTTCAGGTTAAACCTGTAAGTGGCAACATTACATACGCTGGTTTTACGAGTGCATTGGGAAAGTTAGCACTGAAAGAAGTTGACATAATCGTTCCTTTATTTACAAATTCAACAGGGTTTGAAACTCTTTTTACTGATGTAAAAGCGCACGTCTATCAACTCTCGCAACCAAGTGAAGGAAAAAATAGAATAGCATTTGTATGCCCACAAAATACGACGACATTCAATGGATATAAGACTCTTGGAACGAGTTTGGCCTCATCTAGAATGATTTTAACATATCCTCATACGATAAGTGTAAGCATAAATGGATCAGTATATAGTGTATCTGGAATGTATTTGAATGCTGCAATGTGCGGTATTCTTGGAGATACGGATACCAAATTGTCAGACCCTCTTACTAGAAAAGAATTATTCGGGATATACGAGGTGCCAACAACACTTTTGAGATCTCAAATCGAAGAATTAATAACAAATGGAGTTCTAGTAGTTGAAACTTCTCCTCTTCAAACTATAAGAGTTGTTTATGGAATAACAACAGATACAACGTCAACAAATACAATCGAAATAAGTTTGGTTAGAATTGGAGATTTCTTTACTAAACTTTTGAAAAATATACTAGATAAAATGTTTATTGGAACCACTATTGAAAGTGGAACTTTTTCTTCAATAGAAGGAACTATAAGACAAATAGTTGAATCTTTAGTAAAATCGAGAGTGCTTATTGGATCTTCAAATTTGTCGATTGCACGAGATTCTCAAAATCCAACTAAAATAAATATTTCGTTGAGAATTACTCCAGTCTATCCGCTTAACTACATAGACGTGAAATTCTCGATAGGATTATAAAGGGAGGAATTTAAGTTATGACAATACCACTAGCAGCTACTAGAGCAAAATTACCAAGATCGATTGCAATTTTAGGAAGTTCTGAAATATCAACAATTGATTGGCTAAATGTAACGACATCTACGATCAATTCAGTTGTTCAAAATATGGCAAAAATTGGAGCAGTTCAAAAAATTTCGATAGATCAAAATATTGATCTGCATGAATGGAGAGAATTTGATCCAGATAATCAGGGACTTGTAGTTGAGTGGGCTCCTGGAAAAGAAACAATAAGTTTCACTCTTGAAGGCGTTATATTATACTCAGGAGATATTTTGGATCGCTTTGGGTTTGGGGTAGAATCTTTACTTGAAATGAAATTTCCTTTCGTTATACAAATAAAAGAAGATAGATATAAATCAGATTTTCAGACTATAGAATCTAGATCCACCTATTTGTTAGGATGCAGATTCAAGAAAAGACCTATAAGCATCGATATTGGAAGTGCAGACTTAATAAAACAGAGTTGCGATGGAAACGCTGCTAGATTAATAAGAACTGGTTGGTTTTAAAAGAAAAGGAGGTTGTTAAATGGAACTTCAAGAATTAGCAGGATTAGGAAAGATAAGAAAAGAATTAACACTATTTAAAAATACAAAGTTAGTAATGCATTCTTTGTCTGTTGAAGAACAGGAAGAAGTTTTAAAAGCATTAGCAGGCTCACCAGATGATTTGCTCTATAAAACATATAGATTACAAATTGAAACACTCGTAAGAGCAATAGAGCAATTGGGAAATGTGAAATTTTTCAACATCGAGGAAGGTCGCAAAGTTCTCATGTCTCTTCAAAAGGATTTTTTCAAACTTCTTTGGGACGAATACGAAAAATTAGAAAGTGAAAATAAAGATACTTTTGAGACCTTAAAAAAAAATTCGGAAATGACTACAGTCGCCTCATCTGGAAATACTGCAAAACATTCAAAATAAGACCCAAAGATTTAAAGTATATTCCTCAATCAGAAATTGAATGGGCCTTTTTTCATTTAGTTGAAGATCAAAAAGAAGAAATAGACAAAATAAAAACATTTTTGAGAGTATTAAATCCTTCGATTGAGATGGATAATAATAACGAAAATTTAAATAAAATAGTTTATGAAAGTGAAAATTTTGACGAGAAAATAAAAAATGAATATGGAGTGGGGTTCAACGAACTTCTAGAACAACTTGGAGAATAAATGGCAGAAGAAAAACCAGTAAATCCGGATAAATCTTCAATTCCAAATAATGATAAATTGAAAGAAGCAGAAGAGATTTATAAACGTATTGAAGCTGAAATAAAATCATCTGCAAGTACGTATAATGAATTAATGAAGTCATCCGAAAAATTTAAGGATTTACAAAAAGAGATAGTTGAATATTTTAAAGCAGGTAAAATAGATGTAGGAGTTTACGATAATCTTAAAAAAGACTTAGAAAAATCTAAAGAAGTATATAAAGAAATTGCAAAAGAAACACAAAGTACTTTCTCAAAAGTAATAGACGATACAGGCAGTTTAGCTAAAAAAGGGATAGATGGAATTTTGGAAAAATTCGATCTATCAATGGAAACCTTAAATCTTCCAGGAATTATCTTAGCTATATTTCAAAATTTAGATGCTGCTAGAGTTATAGGTGGATTTGCAGGTGAAACAGCAAAAATTTTTGGTAAAATTGGGGATTCTGCTGGAAAAAATTTTGCAAATGAGTTTGGGAAAAGTATGACTCACGCTGGAGAAAGTACATCCATGACATTTAGATTTGTGACTGATCAACTTAGAGATCAATTAGCACAAGATTTTTTTAAGTTAGGATTACAAATACGAGGGGTAACAGGATCACAATTTGCAGCATTATCAAATGATTTAATAGTAGTTTCTCAAGCCTTTAAAATTCCATTAGATAATATAGCTAAATATACATTTGCATTTCAAGATATTTTCAGAGTGAATACTGAGAGAGCAATGAAATCGATAAAAGATGTTATTACTAATGCATATACACTAGGGGTTGCTCCTGAAAGATTTTTAAATTTAATAGCGAATCAAACAGAACAATTTAAATTACAAAGAATACAAATTTCTGAAGTAAGTGATACATATAGACGATTCTATCAAGGATTAGGATTAGGAGTTGAAGTAAGTGAGGAATTAACACAAAAAGTGGTATCTTCATTAGCACAACTTTCGTCAGGTAAACTTGCTGCATATATATCTCTGACAACAGGATTTACTGGTGAAGATCTAACAGATACAATGTTGGACTTTTATAGAGGGCAGGCCTCAGGACAGAATACTACAAATAGTCGTTTAGAACTAGTTCAAAATACTTTAAAAGTTCTTCAAGAAAAATTTCCTGAGATAACAAAAAATCAGTATGTAGGAGTAAAAGCTGTAATGGAAATATTTGGGATACAACAGATGGAAGTAGGTGTTAGATTATATGATGCTTTAAGTAAACAAATAAAAGGAATATCCTCAAATAATGATTTAATGAGTACTGTTAATGATATACTAACAGATACGCACAGTGCAGTAGAACAAGGATTAGGTTTAATTCTTAATGCTCTTAGTTGGCTTATACGACTTGCTCTAGGTGCTTATAATTTTTTTGTTGGTGAAATATCTGAGTCTTTTTTAACACCTTTAGAAACACAAATTCAAAAACAAAGTGCATTATTGGGTGCAAATTTCGAACCTTTAAAGATTGATAAACAAATGACAAGTAAAGGATTAAGTAAATTAGATGTAATAATGATTCAACAAGCAGAAACAAATAAACATCTAACTAATTTAACAGAAGTTACAAAAGCATCAGCTATAGCAACTACTTCATCTTTAACTGGATTACCAATGGGAGGAGGGGCACAGGCTGTAGCAGCTCAAGCTTCATTAATTAAACAGTTTGTGACATTAAAAGTTGATGTAGATCCAAGATTAAAAGGATTTTTAGATTTTACTCAACAAAATTCAGCGACTGCATAATTATGTCTAGATTAACTGTAGATCAGATCATTGATTTTAAAGTGTATATTACTACTTGTTATCATGAAAGTGAATATACCCCTGAATTGATAGAGTGCCTTTCTCCATTTCTTATTAAAGAAGAAAAATTGGGATCCTATTTTTTTCTTACATATCAAATAGATGATTATGTAACTGATTTTACAATTTCTAGAAATGTAACAGGAAATCCTGCTAGACTTTCAATATCAATTTTTCCAGAATCTATTAATTCCAAAATTACTTTTAGATATAATTTGAATGGGATAGAACTTCCTGTTTTCAGAAGAATGGATTTTATAGAAATTAAAGTTGCTTCTTCTTTTGTTAATCCCAATAAAATAGAAACTCAGTATGATAAAGATTTAAAATATGTATTATCAAATTCAAATGCAAAAAACAATTCTAAATATGACTATCTGTATAAAACTAGATTTAGAGGATTTATCACCACGATAAATGAAAGTGATTCTGCAGATGATGGAATTAAATATAATTTAGATGGATTTTCTATTTTATATTATTTATCGATGACTCCTTTTATTCAGAATCTAGCTCTTTTTACTGATACTTTTTTAGAAACCCAACGCATGCATCTTTTAGCTAATCAATACATTGTTCTGTATGGAGATTTATTACAAAATCTTCAAGATACTATAAGTAGAGTTAAGTTGATGATGGAAGAAATATTTATGTGTTCTAGCACAATATATAAACAACTTAATTATTATAAATCAGAAGGATTCGTAACAGATGAATACTACGTTGCTAACGTTGGATTTATAGATGTACAGAAAAAGAAATTGTCAGAATATTTAACAGATTCTAAAAAAATCAAAGGGACACAGGCTCTTCTTATTCCTCTTGCGGAACTATATTGTAATATTAAGTCAGATGATTTATTATATAAGATATATAAATCGTATGTATTCGATGTTGAAATCCAGTTTTCAGGAAGCAATAAAGATTTTATTTCTAATTATCTATATCTTTTACAAGTATTAAATAATTTTAAAGAAAACATCCAATATGTTTTATTTGAGAAAGGGGATGGAACAATAGTTTATGATAGAATTCGTATTGAACAACCTCCACTGGATACCCTCCATGAAGATTTATTTTTAAGATATTCTTATCGAGAAACAGCAGATAATTATTATACTGAAGTATTGAGTACTCCAGGCACAGCATTAAAATTATTTGATGATTCCATACGAGAAGCCCTTTTCAAGAGTAGTGGATATGCTATAGATGAACTTAGACGTTTTGGGTATAGAAGACCTGAAGTTCAAACTAATCCAAATGTCAGTGATCCTATTGCTTTACAATATTATTCTACTGTATATAAGATACAGAATAATTCTCAACTTTTAACTTTAGATATCCAGTATCCTTATTTAGCGAATATAAATATAGGAGACATGATATGGTTTAAAGGAAAAAATCTAACAGGATTTGTAACAGAAATAACAGAAAGTATCAATTTTGGTGGTAGAAGTGAAAGTAGAATATCTATGTCATTTTTAAGAAAAACTAAAGTGATAGATCCTAAAAAGGATAAAGGAGAAATATCAGGATTTACTAAATTCGATAAGTTGAATATCGAAGATTCTTATGGTATAAAATATAATCTATATATTGAAGATATACCCGAGTATCAATTTATAAGTGATTTTTACAAAGGAAAAATTAAAATTTTTAGTTTTCCGGAATATAGATACGAAAGACAACAGATAATAAAAAGTTGACGGATATAAAATAACTTTTTTAATAAGAAAATGAGAGTATTTGATAAATTAACAGATTTAGCAACAAATAGATTTTCATCACTTAGACTTGGTCAAGTAATAAATGATTTGGATGAAAATGGAATGTATTCAGTCCGATGGCTGGATACTGAAGCAGGAGGGCGAAGTAATATTTTTATAACATATCCGTATTTTAATAATTCTACGAATCCTCCCTGGGGGATAGAGTGCGGAATTGAAAAAGGAACTATTGGAATATTTGGATTTTTAAGTGATAATCATGCAGTTCTATTGTCAACGATTATTTCGTGGATTAATAATTATAATGTTGGATTCGATAAAACTGGAAAAATAAAGAGTGGGGAAATAAGAATTACTAGTAAAAATGGTGCTAAAGTTTATATGGATTTAGAAGGTAATTTGAAATTTTCTACTAAAAGACTATCAATAAATTTAAATGAAAAAGATGGACAAATAGAAATAAACGGTCCTAAAGTTCTAGTTAATGGGAGAGAAATTTAATGGCTCAACTCGGATTTAAAAAAATTCCATTGATTTTTGTGTTTGATGCTCCTATAAAAAAAGGAAATTTCGTATCTAATGCTTTAAATTTCATAGGACAGGGACCTGACGTTTTTTTAATTAAAATGATAGCAAAGGTTCTAAAATTAGCAGATTTGAGTAATAAAATAATACTGCCTCTTTTAGTAAATCCACAGAATTTGAATATTACAAAACAACCAAAAGTAATAACAACACTTACAAAAAAAGGACTTCTTGCACAATACTGGCCAGCTATTCCAGACACCGTTTCAATTTCTGGAACAGCTGCTAGTAATCAGTCCTTTATGATATTAAATCAATTTGATATGCTTACAAAAACAATGGAAGACGGTGTAAGAAATCCTGTTATAATGCTGTATAAATTTGGATTAGGATCCTATAGAGGATATGTCGAAAATTTTAAAGTAGGGATAGATGCAACTCATCCTAATATTTTCAACTATACTTTTGACTTTAAATTTTTAGATAGAGAACACTTCAGAATGTTCTTATACGCAATTACAACTACATCATTGAATACATTAATTCAAAATCCTGTTAAAGCAGTAAAGGATCAAATTTCAATGGGAGCTTCTGAAATAATGAGCAGTTCTAATATAACAGGAAGTAAAGGACTGTTAAGAAATAAATACAAACTATGAGTGACATTAATATAATACAAAACACAGAAACTTTAAATCAAGATGTGGATATTTCTTTTGATTTTTTTGGAAAAATAAATTTAATAGAAAATAAAGAAAAAATTAAACAATTTATTGGAAAATTTTTATCTACTGAAATAGGCACATCGAAAACTGATGAAAATTATGGAACATCTTTATCATCTTTAATTGGAGATACTTTAGATGAATATTCATATGGATTAATACGACAAGAAGTAATAAATTCATTAGCATATGCAATAAATAAATATAATGACACTACAGATAATGAAGATGAACAAATTGATAGTTTAGATTCAATAAATTTTTCAATGGATGAAAATGAACCTAGAAAAGTAAAAATAGATTTAAAGATTATTATGAAAAGTGGAAGTTCAATTGAATTAGGAGTTAAAATATAATATGTCAATAAATCCTAAAACAAAAGAAGATTTTATAGAATCGATGAAAAGTTTCATTGCTGATTATAATAGTAAGAATGGAACAAATATAGATATTCGGGATGGTACTGTTTTTAAAGATTTGATAATAGATAGCCCTTCAGTTGAATTTGAAAAAGTTTATAATGATATTACTTATGCTAGTAAATTATCTTCACTTGAATATTCAAATGAAATAGAAGATTCAGATTTAGATCTTATTGGACTTAACTATGGATTAACAAGATTGGGATCTTCCATTTCAACGGTAGATGTTACATTTATAACAACATTCACTGAAGACGCTCCTCCTACTAATAATATAATAATAAATACCGGAGTTCAAGTTAAAGTTCCATCATCTGTAGGATCTCCAGAAATACAGTTCAAAACTATTGAATCAAAACAAATAGATTCATCTCGTCCGGACGACTATTTATATACTGATTTTGATGGAACAATAAGATATGCAGTTACTGTAAAATGTGAATGTTTAACCCCAGGTTCTGTAGGAAATGTTCAAACTGGAGCGATAAAAGAAATAATAACACCAATAGCTGGGATTGGAAAAGTTACTAATCCTTCTCCTGGAATAGGCGGTAGAGACGTTGAAAGTAATTCAGATTTTGCTAAAAGAATAAAAGGAAAGCTAAGTGGAAATTCTATTGGAACGGATTCTGGAATAAAAACACTCTTATATACAGACGAAAGAGTAAAAGATATTAATATTATAAGAGCAGGGGATTCAGACGCGATTAGAAATATATATGGAGGAGAAGTTGATGTCATCGTATTAAAGGAAGATAGACAAACATACAGTTTTCAGATCGAATATATAGATCCTGATAAAAAAATATATTTTCCAATAAAGCCATATATAGATTCTCCCGATGAAGTAACAGTAACTGGTACACAATTGGGAAATCCACAACACAATTTTTCAGTTAATATTTACAAAGATAAAGGTATTTATAAAGATTCAATAAAAGATTCTTCTTATTTAACTTTTAATTCAAACGATTTACCTGATCTTAATAGTATAGTTACAATTACATATCCATATGATAAATTAATAGTAGATCTTCAAGCGATTATAGATCAAAAAGAAAATCATATTATCGGATCTGATATTTTGATTAGAAAAGCATATAAAAAGAATGTTTTATTAACCTGTGAAGTCGAAATATATTCTGGTTATGATAAAAATAAGGTATCAGATAATATAAGTGATTCTTTGTCATCGTATATACAAAATTTAAGTTTGGGGCAAAGAGTAGATTATTCGGATTTAATAAATGAACTTTCTAAAATTGATGGAGTAGATTCAATTACAATTGTTGGACAAACATTTCCAATATATACAAAAAAGAATGAATATATTGTATTGAAGTCATTAGCTGTAAATATAGGAACTGAATTTTCTAAAACATATACATATGCTTAATTTTATAACTAGATTTAATCGAAGAAAAATTCCATATAATAAAACAGAAATTAGAACTATCCCTAGTTCTGGACCTTATGTCATTAGACTAGAAGAGGTACCATTTAAAGAAGATCCTTCTTCGATTGACGTTGTACACAATATTCACTTCACAGAAATAACTACAAATAACCCACAATTAAATGAATTTTATGTGGATTACACTTCAGCTTTTATATATTTTTCTTCTGAAAATGCAGGAAATCAAGTTACTATAAATTACAAAGGCATTGGAAGCTTGATAATGGCAGAAGATGTAAATGAATTACAGGACGCTGCACATACATTGGATGACCTTAAACTCGATAAGATAGTAGGAATAAATAATAATTTAATATTAATAGATTCAGATGGTAGCGCAATTAAAGATTCAAATGTTAATATTTCAGATTTAATTGTCACAGATCATAACTTATGGACGTCACAAAGAATTTATAATGAAATATATAAAATTAAAAAAATATATAAAGAAATCCCATCTGGAGATATTAATGGAACAAATCGAATATTTACATTACAACACACACCTATTATCGATAGTGAAAAAGTATATTTAAATGGATTACTTTTAAAGTCTAAATCTTTATATCCTAGTGATTATGACTATGAAATCACAGATGTTACTATTAATTTTTCTAGCACAACTTTACCTAGAACAGGAGATAGCTTGATAGCGAGCTATGAATATATATGACTCCATTAAACTTCATTAAAAGATATCCAAGTAGAACTACTCCAATAGCTAAAAATGAGTACAGAATAGTGCCTTCTTCTTCTCCGTATGCTATTAGACTAGAAGAAGTTCCAGATAAAATACGAGAATTTTCTATCGACGGTTTTACTGTGGATACTGAAAATCCTCCAGCTCCAAATAAATATTTTGTCGATTTAGATTTAGGAGTCGTATGGTTTAATTCTTATAACAGTGGTTCGAATGTAATTATTCATTATTGGGGCACTGGAAGTATTGTAGCAGCTGAAGATGTAAACGATTTACAAGATGGAGTCACATATTTAGAAAATAGTTATGTTTCAAAAGTTATAGGAAATGAAAATAATATTGTTTTATTAAATGATGAAGGTGGAATAAAAGGAAGTGAAAAGACATTTAATGACGACGGGATAACAGTAAATGATATTTGGTCAGCAAATAAAATAATTCAAAGAGAAGTTTATGGAGAAAGACCTTCTGGAGAAATAAATGGGAGTAATATAATATTTGTTTTATTATATACGCCTATTGATGGAACAGAACGAATATACCTGAATGGATTGAGACTAGAGAAGAACGAAGATTATACTTTAAACGAAAAAACTATAACGATGTCATACGCCCCTTCAATGGGGTCAAAAATAATAGTTGATTATAAAAGGAGGTATTTAAATGGCTAGAACACAAATTGACTTAGAAGTGCAATCTCTAGATCAATCTTTAAGTGGTTCTAAAATTAAAGACGGTGCTATTACTGATATTAAAATAGCATCAAATGCGAATATATCTACATCGAAATTAGCAGATGGAGCTAACTTTATATTAAAAAATGGAAGTGTTGCTTTTTCTGCTAATCAATCAATGGGAGGATATAAATTAACTAACTTAGCAGATGGTGTGAATTCAGGAGATGCTGTAAATAAATCACAGTTAGATGCTGTCACCTCGCTCATCCAGAGCATGGAGTGGTTATCCTCTGTATTATCTGTTGCTACTACTCCTCCAAGCAATCCTTCAACTGGAGATAGATATTTAATAAATGGAACTGGACAGGGAGATTGGAGTGGACACGATAATCAAATAGCAGAATGGAGTGGAAGTTCTTGGACATATACGACTCCAACAACTGGAACATTTGTTAGTGCTGATAATGAACCTTCAAAATTGTATTTATTTGGTGGTTCAAGTTGGTCCGAAAAGTATTTTGAATCAACAACTGCATCTACTGGTTTAACGAAAGTTGGTTTTGATATAAGAGTAAATTCAACTCTTGCTGGTTCAGGATTGACTTTCGATTCTGGAATAATATCTGTTGGGGCAGGAACGGGTATTGTTGTTGATACAGATAGTGTATCTGTTGATGTAGGTACTACTGCAAATAAAATAGTGCAGTTAGACAACAATGCTAAATTACCTGCTGTTGATGGTAGTCAGCTGATAAATATAAATGCAGCTACTCTCGATTCATTGGATTCAACTGACTTCTTGAGAACGAGCGCAAGTTCAGCAGTAAGTAGTGGATATACCCTCAGTATAAATAGTGGAGCTATACTAAATATACTTGGAACTTTACAATTAGGAGGAACAACTGTAACTGCTACTGCTGCTCAACTTAACGATCTTGGAACTATTGTGGTAAGAGAGACCCCCAGCGGTCTTGTTAATGGTTCTAATACTGATTTTACATTAGCACACACTCCAAAATCAGGAACAGAAGAAGTATATCTGAACGGCTTACTCCAAGATCCAACTAACGACTATACTATATCTACAAATACAATTACTTTCGTAGCAGCTCCTAAGACTGGAGATAAAATAAGAGTATCTTATAGATATTAATACGAGGTAAATCATGGGTGGAACACAAATTAGAGGAGAACAGATATTAGATTCATCTATTACATCTGTAGATCTTCAAGATGGATCTATTATTCAATCAAAAATAGATACATTGAGACCTGTTTCAAATAATAACAATACTATTAAAATAAAAGCTGGAATACTTAAGAAAAAAGATGGAACAGGAGCGATAAAATTCTCTGAAACAAATACTTCAGCTTTTGATCCTGTTATTATAAGCGGTAATACAAGATATGATTTGGTAGGAATAGATACAACAGGAACTTTATCAATAATTAAAGGAACAGAAGGAAATCCAGGAAGTGTTCCACCCTATCCTCAAGATAAATTCATAGTAGCAGAAGTAAAAATAGATGAAACTAGTAATGTTATAATTTCTGATTCAGATATTACAGATGTAAGAGCTTCTTTTGAAATAGACAATCCAAATTTTATCATACAAGGTGATACTTATATAAATATAAACGATACTGGGGATGGATATATAAGTTTAGTTGAGGATGGAACTGAAGTTGTTAGAATAAACAATGGCAACGTCGGCATCGGGACGACGAGCCCGAATCAGAAATTAGATGTAGCTGGTTCTATGAATCTTGGTGGTCATTTAATAATGCCAATAGGTGGATATAATATAAAATTAATTGGTAATAACAGTGGTTTGACTATTATAGGTGGCAATGCGTCACATACAGGAAGCAATATTGGTTTATACGGCTATCAACATGCATCTAATCCTAATATAATTACTTTTAATAGGGGAAATGGCTCAATATCAATTGAAGAAGCAAGATTTGATGCAAATGGGAATTTAGGAATTGGCACTGCTTCTCCTGGTGCTAAACTGGATGTAAATGGTAGCGGTTCTTTTAGCGGACAGATATACTCAAGCGGAACGGCAGGAAATTACTTTGCTGGTAATGTCGGCATCGGGACGACAAATCCTGCATATAAATTAGATGTTGTTGGTGATAGTAGGATAAGTGGACAAGCAATAATAACAGGGACAGCGACAGTTCAAGGGAATGCTTTTTCCGTTGGTGGTTCTAACTTTGTTGTTAATGCCGGCAATGTCGGCATCGGGACGACAAATCCTGCATATAAATTAGATGTTGTTGATAGTGTGAGAATTGGTAGTGGAGTTAGTGGAATTTATTTAACTAATGGACGTATTTGGAGTGAAAATAATGCAATACAACTTGTAGGCAATAATGCTCCTGTATGGTTAGGAAATTCAGTAAATTCTCCTATTTTATCTATTGTATCTAATAACGTTGGGATTGGAACAACTACCCCATCAGAAAAACTTGTTGTTGTAGGTAATATTAAATTAAGTGGTAATCTACTTTTAGGTGATGGTACCTCAGGTGATAAAATCTTAATAGCTAACAATGCAGATACTAATAAACCTGCATTCAAATATAATGATACAACTAAAAAATGGCAGTATTCCAACGATGGTTCTACTTGGAATGACATAGGTTCAGGGAGTGGAGGTACTCCTGGAGGATCTAACGGACAAATTCAATATAACAACAATGGAGTATTTGGTGGTGCGTCTGCTCTTTACTACGATAGTGTTAATAATAGATTAGGTTTAGGTTTATCTAATCCAACTCATAAGTTTCATTTGACTTCAAGTGGAGATAATAAGGATATATTATTTATTCAAGAAACTACGGGTGGAGCTGGTAATACAGCTAATATTGCTTTCAAGACTAACCCTGGGACTGGAGATACGGATGCAGTAATGGGAAGAATAAAAGTCATAGATCAAGGTAGTTTTAATGCAGATATGGCTTTTGAGGTAAAGGGAAATTCAACTAATGATCAAACTACAACTGAGGTTATGCGAATTACAAATGTGGGTCGTGTTGGTATAAAAACTGCAAGTCCTTCATATGATTTGCATGTAGCTGGTTCAGGTTATTTTAGTTCACTGTCTGCTAATAGTTTAGGAGCAACAAATTTAAATTTAACAAATCTGAGTTCAACTTGGTTTTATTTATCAAATAATACATTGACTTTAAGACCCACAAATCAATTTGTCAATAATTATTTAGTACTGGCAGCTGAATCTTCTTCAGCTACAGCGGTTTTAAAGTTAACACAGAGTGCTTTTACGCGTGGTAATGATGCATATATAAGTTTGGACTCAGTTCTCACAATAAAAACTTCTCATTGGGGAGATGTTGGTGCTCCTCCAGCCATGAGTTTTAATTTAGATACAACTTCATTTATTTACTTACGTAATGATCTGTATAGGGTTGGTATTTTTAATACTTCCCCAGTAGAAGCTTTGGATGTGATAGGAAATATTAAAACTGATTCTTCAGTTATTATTAACCCTACTCCAAATAATACAACAGCTTCAGGAACTCTTATAAATGCCACTGCGGGTGAAAATCTAAGTGCTGGTGATATTTGTTATCTTAAATCAGATGGAAAGTATTGGAAAGCAAATGCCACTTCAAGTTCTACAATGCCTGCCTGTGTGATGGCTACACAAGCAATAAGTGCTAATACTACAGGTAAATTTTTAATTCAAGGTTATTGGAAAAATACCTCTTTAAGTTTAACGATAGGTGGTTTGATTTATATGTCAACAACTTCAGGTGGTATTACTCAGACTGCTCCAAATGCTACAGGAAATCAAATTCAAGTATTAGGATATGCTACTGCTTCAGATACTATTTATTTTAATCCGAACTTAATGTTGTTGGAGGTAGCATAATGGCTATCTCTAAAATTGGTGGGGTATCTTTAAGTTCACTTTCTAAATTATTGGGTGTTCCATTATCAAGTATTACCAAAATTGGTGGATTTGATAAACAACCTTCTGTTTCTTATGAATGGGTAACTTATAACTGGGGAGGGAATTTAGGACAATTTTGGGCTTGTTTTGAGCCTAACAGTAGGTATTTTTGGTGTTGTTCCCCAGGGACTACAGCTCTTAAAAAAGTAAATTATGATACTTTTCAAACGGTATTAACTTATAATTTACCTTATACTGCAGAAATGGTATATGCGGGAGATTCAACTTATATATACGCAAAAAATTATAGTAATAATGTTTTTTTCAGAATTAATAAATCAACAGGAGCAGTAACTACATTCAGTCAAGGAACTCCAGCTTATTTTTTAGTTGATAATTCATTAACATATATTTATTTAGATAGTAATATTACAGATAAAACAATAAAAGTTATATCAAAAGATACATTTTCTTTAGTTACTACAATAAATTTGAATGATTGGTACGGAGGATCTTTTGTATATGCTGGAGGATATATATGGGTTACAGGAGGGTCATCCCCTTCATATTTACGAAAAATAGATCCTTCAACTAATACTTTGGTAGCAACTTATACGATGCCATCGTCGTCATATTCATCTACTATAAATAGAAGGAATGGATATTTGTATATACTTGGTTGGGGAGTTTCTGGAGTATATAAATTTGATATACAAAATTCCTCTGGGTCTGTAGAAGCAACAGGACCTTATAATTGGTTAGGTGGAACATTTTGGGAATTTGGAAATGATACTAATCCTATATTATGGTGTAGTAGAGCAAATACTTCAGCTAGTGTAATAGATTATTATGATTCTAATTCACATACTTTTGGGACTGTAACAACAGGAATAACAAGTAATCGTGTACAAGTTCAAAGTGTAAATAGCGATGGAGAAGTATTAGCATCTACAGATACAGGATATATTATTTTAAAAAGAAAAGTAATATAAATATATTGTAAGGAGAAAAGTTATATGAAAATAAGAGTTGATTCAAATGGAAATATTTTAGTAGTAGCAAGAGATAGTGAGACAGTAAGTGATTCTATAGCAATTCAAGATAATGAGGATTTATTACAGAATCCAGCTAAATATCAATATATAAATGGAACTTTGGTAAAAAGAAATTATGTTTCATTATCCACAAATAAAACAGATACTAATAACAACGGTATTCCTGATTGTTCAACAGGATTAAATCATACTATTACTGCTACTTTTTATAATAGTGATGATACAATAGATACTACTGTTAATGGAACATTTAGTTTAATATTTTTAAACCAAGGCGGGCAGAGTAAAACTTACAGTATAACAATAACAAATGGAGTAGGAAGTATTGATTTGACTTCTGATTGGAGTGGAATTTATAGTATAATAGTTAATGATTCAACGAGGTATTGTGGTGTGTTGTTTATAGAATTTATCTAATAAAATTAAGGAGGTAAAATGATACAATATTCATTTTCAAGAGTCGAGTTATTAAAAGATAGAACAACTAACAATGTAGTGGGTTTAATTACAGGAATGTCAGCTAATGATAGTGTTACGAATATGTCTTCCTATATAGATACCTCTTATAGTTTACCTACTCCTGTTGCATCATTAACGGATGATGAAATACGAAATATATGTTTGCAAATAGCTCAAGATAGTGGTTGGTATTCCATTTTGTATAATCAAATCCAATCTCTAAATAATCAACCAGTATCGACTTCAGTAACTGGAATATAAGGAGAAGAAAAATGATAATAACTATAACTTTTACAGATAGTAAAGATGTTAATAATAAAATAACCGGATTTACAGCTAATTTTTCAGCTACAGAAGACAGTTATACCTCAACTTCTTCTGTTAGTGTAACACTTAGCGCTCCTGTTGACTCATTGTCTACCGATGAAAGAATAAAGGAATTGGATATGAATACAGTCATTAAATCGTTAAAAGACGATTTAGTAGTTAAAGGTGCAACCATAACTAAAATGACAATTTCTATATAAATAGAATAAGAATTAAGTAATATTATGGAAAACAAAGAATTAAAAGATTTGTTAAAAGAAGCAAATAGTCAACTTCAATTAAAAGCTCGATTCTCATATAATATTAATGTATATATAAATTCAACTGGAAATGATGTAATAGAAATAAAAGAAGACATTTTTCCTACATGGTATTTTATTAGAGGAGATAAAAAGTATTGTAAAGAATTTTTAGAAGATATAGCAAAATTATGTGGTGTAGAAATTGAAATAAAATAAGGAGAATATTATGATAAAAAAGTTAGAAATGAAACTAATAGAAATACTTATAAAAGCTAAAATTGGAGAATGGATAGCTAAATTATTTTCTAAGCTCAAAGGAAACAAAACTGAAATAGCTCTTGTCTTGTTTGTAATAATAAAGTTTTGTATCTATAGTAGTATAATTCCATCCCAATTTATTCCAGTTGCTAATAAAGTAGCAGAGTCACTTTATCCAATTATAGCAATATCTTTTGGTGATAAAGTAAGAAGATATTGGGAATCTCTAAAAAAAGTCGGAGATGAAATAATAAACAAGTAATTTAAAATTGCTTTTTTATTGAAAGTATTGGAGACAGAAATGTCAAAATTTAATGAAACGATTAGAGGAATCGAGGATAGATTAGATCTTCTACAGGATAATATTCAAGCAATCAAAGATGATCTTAAGATACTCGATTCGATTTCTACAAAAATAGACGTTTTGACAGAACAAGTGAAAAGTCACGATATAATCTTAAATGGGAATGGGTCTGAAGGTTTAAAGTCAAAAATTTCAAGGTTTGAAGAAATAATAAGCGTTTTGAAAGAAAAGATAGACAATATTGTCACTTTATTATTTGGAGACCTAAATAACGAAGGTATCAAATCAAAAATTAATCTTATAGATTTTAAGATAGGTCTCATATCTGCTATCGGCGGTGTAGCCGGTGCAGTAGCAGTCACGATAATGTCTGACACTATAGTTAATTTAATTAAAAAAATATTTTAATTTTAGGAAATACAATGGGATATCCTTTTTATGGAGTATACCTATACAATACTCCATATGTATATTATGGGCCAGATGGAATAATAACATCATTAACTCAGAATCTTTATTATCATATTAATGCTGATCCAACTATTTATACTTTTTATTGGGTTATTCCAGAGGATTTGATAGATCTATCTGTGGAAAATATAGAATGGAAGATATGGATTTCAGAAACCCCCTTTTTTCAAATCTACGATGAATATACAAAGGATACTCCTGGGGTTGTATATCACAATCAGGGGCCGGTTAGAGGATTTGATATCGGTTTATTAAACGGGAATAGAGAGTATGAAGACAGAGTATTTTATGTTAAAATGTTAAATAGTATAGGGTTTGAAAGTGCAGCATTACAAGTGATCGTTCCCAAAGACTATACTGAAGAATTTGCTGAAAGATTATTACTGAATACCCCAGTTTCGAATATATATGATCGAGACTTATTAAAACTGTCGATAGAACAAAGAACAAAAAAGTATTATGCAGTATTATTTAGAATGCTTGGAGAAAATTTCGATATTTTAAATATGGCGATTAGAAAAGCTATCTATGATACTTCTCTATACTTATGCACAGATGAAGTTTTATATGAAAATTTTGGAGCCCCTTTTGGATGGGAAAAACCAGAAGGAATGGATTTTTTATTGTATAGACATATAATTCAAGGAGTGTATGAAAGTGTTCAGTATCAAGGAACTCCTCAATCGATTATAGAAATAATAAAAAGATTTACAGGGGTATCTCCCGATATAATTCCATATAGCAATCTAATAAATTTTATTTGTGTAGATAATCAGAGTGACGAAAAAGTTTCTTTTGTAAAAGATTCTATAGGAGATTTATATATTATATCAAGAGCAGCAGCAGGATTTGGTATTAAAATAAAAGTTAATAATGATGGAAATTTCGTGATTGATATTCCTAGTTTAAAATATTTGTTAAATAAATTTATTCCTTGTCATATTTATTCAACGGTGAGAACATGAAAAAAGAAAATTGGCAAAACGGACAACCTATTATTACAAATGATCTAGTATGGGCTTCAGAATCAAAAGAAGAAGCTATAAAAGAAAGATTAACAGATTTTGTGTCTAAAGGGGTAGTAGACAACAGCCAACTAAATGGAGAATCTATTCCTTTTGAAATCTATAAAGACGACGATATCCACTTTACAGTTAAAACTGGGGTAGGATTTTCTTTAACTGGAGAAAGAATCTTAATAAATCAAAATACTCCATATAATGAAAATAATCCAAATCATACATCAGATGATGGACATGGAAATCAGATTTCTACTCCTCAATCAACAGGAAATCAATATATTCCTATTTTAAATCAACCTACAATATATGTATGGATAACATATTTAGAAACAACAAATTTAGAATCCCAGTGGATACGAGTAGCAGATGATGGACAAACTTTATTATATGTAAAAAAAGAGGATGGATATAAAATAGAACAAACAACTACTTCCACTCCTCCAGACAATAATAATTCTATTTTATTAGGAACGATAACAACAGATTCTCAAGGAAAAATAAGTACAATAGATTATTCATTGAGAGAAAAAGCTACTATAAATGCTAGAAAAGTATCTGGAAATATCGGAACAATCAATGATCGTCCTTCAACATATCAGGGAAATGTCAATATACAGGATCATCTATACTCTATAGGTTCTGGAATTGTTACCCCTTTCAACCCACATGGGTTGTCAGCCCAAGACTTAGGAATTGAATTACCAGAAGGGAAAGAACATCAATCTAAATTTCACACATCTGGGATTTTTTCGAATGATCCCAATTCAACTTCATTTGCTTTATACGGAATAGCTACTGTAGAAAGTGCAACAAATAAAGATATATTTAGAATAAAAGCATTGAGTAGTTATAAAAATGAAGGGGTTTTAATAAACGGAATTTATATAGATCCTAGTATATTATATAATGATACTACTTTTACTTTTGATACCCAAAATGCTGGATTATATTTATTTGTTTTAGATTCTACTCAGAAAAAAATTATTATGCTTGGACCTTATACTGGTGAAAATGATCCAAATTATTCAAATTCATTAAATAATATAAATTACTTACCTTTATGGCAAGTATGGTGGGTATCAAATCCAAATCCAGAAGATCAAAATAATTTTGATTTAGTGAATACTAAAGATTTAAGAGTATTTGGGAATACTTCTGAATATAATATCCAGGGGCATATAATCAATGGGTTATTAGAAGGAGCATCTTTTACTAATAGAAATACGACAATATATTATGCCAGAGTTATTGGAACCCAATCTAATAATCTATTCAATGTCGTCGGACAAGATATATCGATAAAGATCGACAATGGTGGACAACAAAATTGGACTTTTGTTGGAAAAGGATCATTATCTATTGACGGAGTTATTTATCAGCTGAATTCAAATATAACTGGATTATTAGCAGAAAAAACAAAAGACAACAAAATTAAATTATTAGCAAAAACTAAAATAGAAATAGTAGAAGGAAGTGCTTTACAAAATCTTGGATTTACTTCAGGAACGATAGATAGCGGAGATCCGAAAGAAATAAAAAGTATCGGTGATTTAATACCTTCTAGTTTAGAAATATATTATAATCAATCTGATCCAGATAAATTAGATTATTTAATTTTTTCGTCTAATAACAAAAGGTTTAAAGAACAAATAATATATGATTCTGAAGATAATATAATTGGAGTAACTAGTACACAAATATGATTTTAAAGGTATTATATGTTATTTTAAAGAAAGCATTAACTAAGATAAATTGGATAATTGACAATCTTATAAATTATCATAGTATAACTATTACTAGTAGTCAATCTTTTACTGTACCTGATGGTGTGGATACTCTCTATATAACTGCATGCGCTGGAGGGGCTGGGGGAACGGATGGAAATCCAAGTCCAGGAAATAAATTGGATGGAGGTGGTAGTGGAGCTTTTTGTGTAGATTATCCTATACAGGTATATCCAAATATGACATTAAATATTGTGATTGGTAATGGTGGTAGTGTTGGGGTGATAGGAGAACCTACATATATAAGATATGGAGATTCATCATCAACCAGTTATCTTTTATATTTAGGAGGAGGAGGAAATCCATCCTCAGGAGTTAAAACATACGGAGGAACTTTTTTAGGAGTAATAATACTTCCATCAAGTAATGGGGGGACTTATATTACTATGTCTTACCCAGATGATTCTATATTATATCAGTATGGATTTCCTGGCGCAGGAGGAGGATCAGCAGGAGCAATTGGTACAAATTCTCCTGGAAAGTGTGGTAATCCTAATATTCCTAATTATGGAGATATGATTGGAGGATACCCATTTTTTTCGGATTTATCAGGGGCAGGAGGAATGGGAGCACTTAAAGAAGCAAATGGAACAACACACCCAGCACAACCTGGTAAAAATGGATTTATGAAAATAAAATATTTTACTAAGAAAAAAGCAAAGTTATTAGAAAAAATAATATGAACTATTTTCTTATCAATTTAAGTCAAAAAATTTTAAAAATAATCAAATTTTTAATTTCATTATTTTTTACTTCAACAACTAAACATGAATTGATTTTTTATCAAAGTGGATTTTTTAGAGTGCCTGATAATGTAGATACAATATATATAACTGCTTGTGCTGGAGGAGGTTCTGGGGGTAGTTTATATAATGTAGCAGGAGGGTTGAGAGCATGTGGAGGAGGAGGTAGTGGAGCCTATTGCGTAAATTATCCACTTAAAGTTATTCCAGGTTCTGAAATAAGCATAATAGTCGGAGCAGGAGGAATAGCTCCTACTACAAGTAATGGAGGAAGTAATGGAGGAAATACATATATTGAAAATATCGCATTAAGAGGAGGAAGAGGCGGAAAATCAGATTCAGATGGTAGAGGAGGAGGAAATGGGGGATTTGTTTGGAATTTCCCAGAAAGTCCAGGAGGGACAGCTGGGCATGACGGATCTGACGGAGGATTTTTATTTAATAAATCAACTTATTATCATTATAACTATTTGAAATATTTAAGAGATACTTTATTTTTTACTTATTGTTTTCCTGGTGCTGGAGGAGGTGGAGGAGATTCATACGTAACTACTCAAGGAAAAGGAGGTAGGTGTGGAGATCCATCTTCTTATGATTTACCTTCTACTCCTACTTCTGGAGATTATCCTGGAGGAGAAATATGGCAGTATGCTATGTCAGGAGGTGGAGGAGCAAGTTCACCTTGGGGGAAAGGAGGAAAAGGAAGTGGTTTTAATTCAAATGGAAATTTAGTACCTCCTGAAAACGGTTCAGGATACGGTTCTGGAGGTGGAGGAGCCGCTATACCTGCCGGTTCAACATGGGGATATTCACAAAAAGGAGGTAATGGAGCTCCAGGATTTGTATATATCAAATATTATCAACCGATTTAGATTATGAATTATTTTATATTAAGACTTAGTAGAAGGTTGTTAGAACTTTTAGAATCTATAACTTCATTATTTTTTACTTCGACAATCAAACATGAATTGATTTTTTATCAAAGTGGATTTTTTAGGGTACCTGACAATGTAGATATAATATACGTAACGGCGATAGCAGGAGGAGGATCTGGATGTACTTTTATTATGAGTGGCTACCATGGTGGTGGCGGAGGAGGAGGTAGTGGAGCGTATTGTGTAAATTATCCACTTAAAGTTATTCCAGGTTCTGAAATAAGTATAATAGTCGGGGCGGGAGGAACAGCTCCTGGAAGTACAGGAGGAAGTAATGGAGGTAATACCCAATGTGCAGGATTAATTCTTTTAGGAGGACAAGGAGGGCAACTAAGTACTAATCCAGAAGGAGGAAATGGAGGTTCAGTTTGGGATTTTCCAGGAGCTTCTGGAGGAAATTCAGGAAAAGATGGAGTTAATGGCGGATTTCTTTTTAATAAAACGTATACAGATAGTCACTATTATTCATTGTATCATTTAAAAGAATTTGAAGATCTTAATTTTTTTACTTATAGCTTTCCTGGTGCTGGAGGAGGTGGAGGATGGCCAGGTCCTGGAGGTTCATCTGGTTCAGGTGGTAAATGTGGAGATCCATCTTCTTATGATTTACCTTCTACTCCTACTTTTGGAGATTACTCTGGAGGAATAGGTGGATCAGGAGGATATTCAGGAGGCGGAGGAGCAAGTTCTCCTTGGGGGCAAGGAGGAAAAGGTGGAGTTAATTATAACGAACCTGGAGGTTATCCTCCTGAAAATGGTTCAGGATATGGTTCTGGAGGGGGTGGGGCAGGAGTAGATAATTGGGGTACAACAGGAGGTAATGGAACTTCAGGATTTGTATATATTAAGTATTATCAACCTAATTAAGGAGTTAATATGTCAAATTATGCAATAATAAAAGATAATAGAGTAATAAACGTAATAGTAGCAGATCAATTATTTATCAATAAATGGCTTCCTATGAGTGGTTTTGATTTAGCGATATTACAGGATAAAGAAAAAGGACATATTGGACAATTATATAAAGATAATAAATTTTATGAATTATACACAGTAAAAGAAGATTTTTCAAGTCAAATAGATGGAAATAAAAATATCTTCACTCTTTCAAAAATACCAATGAAAGATTATGAAATTCCAGGAGGTAAAGAAGATATAAATGTAATACTAAATGATAAAAATATAGACTTTAATTACGAAAATAATAGTATTATTTTATCTACTACCCCACAAAAAGAAGATATATTAATAGTTTTTTATAAGACAGTACGAGAAATAATATGAAAAAAGAAAATTGGCAAAATGAACAACCAGTTTTAACTAACGATTTAACATGGGCTTCAGAGTCTAAAGAAGAGGCTATTAAAGAAAGAACTATTGACTTTTTTCAGAGTGGAGTAATTAAAAATTATTTAAATGAATTCGTATTTGGAGTAAATTCAGAAGATCCAACTTCATTAGATGTAAAGACCGGAGTAGCATACAACAAGGACGGAGAAAGAATAATAATAGATACTCTTATACAATATAATCCAGACGCTCCTAATACATATTCTCCTGATGGACTTGGAGGATTTGTATTAACACCTCAATCAACTGGATCATTAAAAATACCGATAACAGCAAATAAATATACTTATATATTTATCTCTTATTTAGAAACAACAGATCCTAGTGTATATGTACTTCAATACGAAACGTCGAAAAGATTGTATACTAAACATTTAGACGGGTATATAATAACTAAAGTAGAAAGTGATACAATTGTTCAAGATCCTTATTCTTCACTAGGAATAGGTGATAGTTATATCTGTTTAGGTTATGTTTATCGAGAAACAGGACAAAATTTAATTCCTACTAATTTCAACTATCAAAATAAAAAATATTTAATTCCTCAATCTGGATTAATTTCATTAAATAACGTTAAAAGCGATAAAAGTGATAGAACTACTACATATGATTATAGTCAAACAATTTCTATAAATGATCATGTTAAAGCAGTCGGTTCTGGAACTATAACTCCTAATAATCCTCATGGACTGACTTTAAATGACATCGGATTAGAGGTTGAAGTGCTTTCTAATCATGAGCAAGTATTTCATCAAACACAATTTTATAACGCATTAGGAATACCGACGGATAGTTTAGAAGTTTATGTTAATTACGTTAGTACTAGAACTGATGAGCTATATGTTAGAGAAATAGAAAAGGGGGATTATGTCTCAATAAATGGAAATCGAATAAGTAATCAGGATATTGATTCTGAAACACAAATATTATTATATAATGGTAGTGTATTACTATCATCTGGAAAATACATTGTTTATTTAGATTCAATAGATAAAAAAATTAAATTAGCGAGTGATGCAGATAATACAAATAAAAATTATATAGTAATATACAAAGAGATAACTACTCTTTTAAATGTTTCTCCATTAAATGTCTTAGATGATCCTAATAACTTAAAATTGTATGAAGTTTATTTTTCTCAGACTAAAGACTATTCTAATATCGACGAAGTGCAAGGTTCTCCGGCAAATGGTTTATCCAACTTTTTATATAAAATAGATTTTAGAAAATTCAAGTTGACAAATTATTTTTCTTCTCCAACCTGGCTTAAATTTACTAAAACATTTATTGATTTCAAAACTCAAACACAATTATATACTACTAAATCAAAATTAATGACACTTCCTCCTGGAACTTTTCTTCATTCAATTAAAATAAAACCAAGGGTTCCAATGATTACATCACCTAATCAGTCTGGGAATCCTTCTAATTTATCAATTGGAACAGATACTTCAAAAAATGAATTTACAATAGACTATGATATAAATGTTGCAGAATCAGATTCTAATTATCAACTTACAAATTTAAATCGTATTTACTCTAATAATTCATTCGATATTTATGCACATTTAACTGTATTAAATCCTCCAAGTCAAGGATTAAATACTCTCTTTCGAGGTGAGGTAGATATATGGATTTTAGTCAGTTCAACTTTATAAATCGATTAAAATCAATTTATTATAAACTTTTTCCTTCTAAAATAAAACTTTATCCTTCATCCTATCATATTTTATCTAATTATTATGATTCCTTTAATCTACAGATAAAAGAAGCATGGAAATACACCAGAGGGACTGGAGTTAAAGTCGCGATTCTTGATACTGGAATAGATTTTAATCATTCAGATTTAAAAAGTGGAGTAATAAAAGTACAGGATATAACAACAGATAGAAATCCATTAGATCGTGTAGGGCATGGAACTCACGTTGCAGGAATAATAGGAGCCAGAGGAAAGATGACTGGAGTTGCTCCAGATTGTGAATTATATTCGATTAAGGTGTTAAATGATCAAGGGTCGGGTACAGATGAGTGGTTATATCAAGGAATTCTATCAGCTATAGATTTGAAAGTTAATATTATAAACATGTCACTGGGAAGTACAATATACAATCCTAGGGTTGAAAGTGCAATAAAAAAAGCATACGACCAAGGAATAATACTTATTGCAGCAGCAGGTAATGACGGATATGTAGGAAATGGGGTTGATACTATAGGATACCCAGCTAAGTTCGACGAAGTAATAGCAGTAGGAGCAATTGATCCAAATGGGAACAGAGCGTCTTTCTCTTCAGTCGGGAAAGAACTAGATATTTGTACTTTTGGAACCAATATCACAAGTACCTGGCCGAACAATTTATATGTTAAACTTTCAGGAACCTCGATGGCCTGTCCTTTTATAACTGGGGTTGCAGCACTAATCTATTCTTCTCACAACATTCTACGTATATCGAAACATGAAATTCAGAATACTCACGAAATGCTAGACCACTTAAAACGTCATTGTATCGACCTCGGCCCTCAAGGGATAGATGAATTATACGGAAATGGAGCACTCAATCTAGCAGATCCAGATTCCTTCTTTAAAGACTGATCATAATATTCTTTTTACATACTCCTAGGATTAACCCGTCACACCCAGATTAATTTTTGTTTTAAATTAATATTCTTTTATTATTTTTAAGTTTTATCTTAACCGGACATAATTCTTCAAATTGAGGACTAATCGCGCGTCGCCCGAAAAATCGCGGGGTTCAAAAGTGTCAAAAGGCCGTACACTCACAACCTTAGTTGGTTGTGAGTGGGAGGCTCGAATAGGAAGTGCCTTTTTTTTAAGGCAGTATCCAGGCTAAAGTAGGGGTATTTTAGTTAGATATATATTATATAATATAGATTAGATATTTATTTATTATTACTATTATTATTGATATATTTTTTTATATCAGTAGTATTTATATATTTATCTATATTAATAATAGAAATACTTTTTTTATTATGTTTATCTTTAATATTTCTATTAACGCGTACACGCGTATAATATATATTAGGGAGGTTTCCGAGTGAAAAACTCGGAGAAATGAAGACAGATGATTGGGTTTTCATGTAGTTCAGGTATCCTTTTGATCCAGCAAGTTGATTTATGTTTGTTTTGATCGAGTATTTTCTGTTCATTTCAGTTCTCTACTTTTGATTTTTTTGAGAAGATTGTATTGGGTCTCCGATTACTAGACTGGGGGTCAAGATTCCAGATCTTGGCTAGTCGTCTAGGAAGAATCATAGGGGTATTAACTTTGATTCGTTTAACTTCACGCAATAAGCGCTCTTCGAGATAACCGTAATCCTCGGCCACGGAATAAAACCACGCTTCCTGGGTATTAGCCGTTATCATGAAATGCAATCTATCTGGGTTTTACACCTTTATCCTGCTTTTTGAGCAGTTGCCCAACAACTCGGGTTTTGGATTATAATTGGGAGAGTTCAGCATCCTAACTTCTTGATACCTATCCTCCTACAATTTTCTCAAAATTCTCTTTTCTGTACTTCCGGCGGAGAGAATTGAACCGTCTTAATTTTATAAGCAATATTATATTAAGATTTTAAAATTTATTCAACGACATTTTAAAATAGTCCCAGGATTAACCGGGCACTGCAGGCTTAACTTTTTTATGTTCTATATATAAATTCATTAAATTGCTATTTTTCGCTTAGATTGAATGATTTTAAATTCTTTTATATAATAAACAAAAATGAGCAAGTATTTCGGCTTAATAAATCCAAAAAGATATTATCATCTTCTGGGTCTCAAGACTGGTCTTTCTGAAGAAAAGATACAGGAGATCTTCGAGGCTCTGGTTGATCTGATTGATCAGGAATTCAATACTTCAGGATATGCATACATTCCAAAGATCGCATTGCTTCGAAGGAAGGTACGACACAAAAGAGTCATGAAGGCTGGGTATTACCCGAGTTTTAACGAGCCAGAGGTAGATCCCGAGACCGGCGCACTTAGACCGAAAATGAAATATTTTGAGGAACGGGTATACCCAGAGCGGGTTAGAGTCTGGGTAAGATGGAGCAACCCTTTTATTGCTAGGTTGGTTCCGAAGCCTAAAGGATATAAACATAATGCAAAACGACATCAAAATTGTTAAAATGTCAATTAAGGACAAGGTATATATTGATATCCGGGAGAACCGTGAATTGTACAACACTCTTAGTGTTCTCGGGATCTCTCCTAACCCTCTTTTCTATCTACGAAAAAAAATAGCTTCGCTAGCTAATGAACCTCAATACCTTTTCTCAGTAATGTCGAACCCTGAACAAACTTTTTTGGCTTTCTATCGAGGATTGCTTCCTAGAATAATAGAAACTCTGCAAGAAAGAAATATTCCGTTTGAAATACTGGATTACCGGGTAAAAGGAGAGTCTATCAACATCTTTATTAAACCTTCTGTCAATCTTTTCGACTATCAAAGCAGAGCATTAGAGAAACTATCTAAATTAGAAAATGCAATTCTTGTATCTGAATGCGGTTCAGGAAAAACAGTAATGGGAGTAGCTTTAATAAGCACATTTAAAGTATCAACCTTAATTATTGTGCCAACTCTTCAAATTCAACAACAATGGAAAACTTCGCTGATAAAAATGACGGATATAAAAAGAAAAGATATAGGGATGATAGGACAGGGGATATCTAATCTTTCTAAAATAACTATTTCTACTTATCAAAGTTTGGAAAGGATGGAACCGAAGCAATTAGAAGAATTAAATGCTAAATTTGGATGCTTGATTGTAGACGAGGCCCATCGGGTATCTGCCAGGATTCTTTGTGAAGTAGCTAACAAATCTCCTGCTTTCTATCGTTTTGGATTTACTGCAACGCCACAAAGAAAAGATCAAAAAGACATACTTATATTTAATTCAATCAGCCATAATATTATCGACGTTAAATCTGAAGAACTACAAAAAGCAGGACGTCTAATTATTCCTTCTGTCAGATTTGTTAAAATAAATACAGGAATCCAGATTACTGAGTGTTATCGTTGGAATGGAGCTGAGAAGGTTGTTGAGAAAGATTGGACTACTTTATTTACTAGACTGACCGAGTCTACAACTAGAACAAACATTATTTTGGACAATATAGAAAAAACAGTTTTAGAAAATCACATATGTTTAGTATTAACGAATCGTAAAGCTTATTGCGAATATTTATCTAGAAAGTTAAATGAAAGAGGAATATCTTCAAATTACATAAATGGGCACATTGCAAAAAGCGATCGAGAAGCAATTTTAAAGAATATGGGATCTAAAATAAAAGTTTTATTTTCTACATACCAATTGGCGAGTGAAGGGCTGGATGTTCCAATTCTTTCTTGCCTGCATCTTATTTCGCCAACTTCCAACGAGAACTTAGTCAAACAGGCATCAGGGAGAGTTCGTAGAGCAATCGAAGGCAAGAAAGCTTTAATAATAGATTATGTAGATGAGGATAGCAAAGAATTATTTAATATGTATAAGCTCAGACGACGTTATTACAAAAAATTTGGATTTGTCATTGAAAATTAATTGAAATTCATATATAATATCAAAGATAGTAGGAGGTTCAATGGATGTAACGATAATAAAACATGGGGTTCCAATAAAAATAGAAGTAACGGAGAAAGAGTATCTAGACATATTGAGAAAGTGGATCAGTCTTGTGATATACAATATCAATAATATTCTAAGTCTTATCCCTGTGGATTGGTCTCCTGAACTAAGATCAGAAATAATAAGTAAAGCTATTAAACCGTTTCACTATTTTTTACAAGAGGAATTAGAGAGACAATATGACGTCAACAAAACACTTCTTTGATTTACGTTCAGTCAGAAAAATCAACGTCAATGAAAAAGTCATTGAATGTGAAGTTGAATGTGAAAAATGCCAGTATTTAAAATTATGCAATGAAATTTCTACTGAAAAATTTCAATATAAATTATTTTCTAAAACATTTGGAAGTTACTTGATTAAAAATAACGTCATATTTCCTGTTATTAAAGAAGATCAGAAAACAACTGAATTGATGTATAAAATGTTATTAAAAATTTACATTTCAACTAATTATAATGAAAATGTTAATTCTTATACTCTTTCTAAGTTCTTGGAAATTTCTGTTTATTCTGTTAGACAATTGATAGAGAAGTTGAATAAATATATGGATACATCTAAAAATCGTTTTATTTACTCTTTTAATAAAGAGTGCGGCACTTTTGTGAAGCTTTATATCACTGAATTCAATAAACGGTTTAGTCATCCTCCTTTAGTTTCTGCGGTCGACGCTAATTTATTTATTCCATTAGTTAAAGATTATTCTCCTTTATTGTTAGAAAAGATAATCCAGGCCTTCTTTAATTCTACTGATCCTTTTGTGATTAATAGCGGTTTTTCTTTGAAGTCGTTATATTATAGGTTTAATTATTATCTTATTAAAGCCAACGCAGAAGTTTTATCTAAAATGTCTCCAGAAAAAATAAATGAATATTTAGAAGGCAAACGAAATGGAAGATGGACTGGCACCGAAGAATGGGCTAAACCTTACGAAGAAGCGCTTAAAAAGATGCTATGAATAAAAAAGATTTTTTTGAAACTCTTAAAAAAGAGTTATTAAATTCGTGCACAACATGTGGGCATACTGGGTGGATAAATCAATCAACGATGTGTCAGTGTTTGAAAAAATTAGATCGATATTGCACACTCGACGAGTCTGGGATAGCACGAGAATTCTGGGATATTGATATTGAGAAATGGAACGGTTCTCCTTTAGTCAAAGATTCTTTTATCAGCATTTACAATAACATTCATAGTATGTATGACAACAATCGTAGTTTTCTTATGATTGGAGATCCTTCTATTGATAAAACCTTTCTCGGAATGTGTTTACTCATCAAACTTTTTGATTTAAATCATTCAATATTTTATAGTTCCATGATGGATTTTTCTAAGATCATTAAAGATCGAATATCAAGTACTATAACAGGAGAAAGTTTTAGTGAAAATTATCTTTTTAAAGATGTTTTATGTATAGATGAGATAGGTCGAGAATATACTCCTCCAACTGGAAATAATTTTTTAATTGCAGAATTTGGTTCGTTGCTGTCCAATAGATATAAAAATAGAAGGCCGACTATTTTAATTAGTGATTTTGATGAGAGTTTTTTAAATCAAAAATATAACAATATTATTCCAGTTTCTCTTAGAACGTCATTGACTATAATTAATTTATGATTGAAGCTATTGAAAAAAAATTTTTATTATGTATATGTAGAGATCCTGAAAAAATACTCAAGGCGTATGCAGAGGTTCCTTTTAATACTTTACCTACTTCTGAGGGTCGATTTTTTTATGAAAAAATAATAGATCATTTTAATCAATATAAGACTCTTCCGACGAAAACAGTATTTAAAGTTTGGATTTCTAAGCTTGAGGATGTGGAATTTAAAAGTTCTTTGATCGCATATTTTGAATCTTTTTCTACGACTACAATTCAGGATGGTGAATTTCAATTTTATGTGGACTCTCTTAAAAAAAATAAAATATATAATGACGCTTTAGATACTATAGAAAGATTTTCTAATACGATAGAAAAAGATAAAATTGTAGATCAGATTAATGATCTTCAAAATGAATTATCTAGAATAGGATCATCTTCAAATAAAAAAGTAGATTATTACAATTTATCTGAGAACGTTAATGATCAAATACGATCTTTTCATTGCTCGACTGAAACAAATAAAGGAATCCCAACTCCTATTGAAGCACTAAATAATGCAATCGGAGGATTAAAACCTGCTCAACTTAATATTATTGCAGGGGTATCTGGTTCTGGAAAGTCCATCTTTCTATTAAATTTTTCTGAGTATGCATATCGTTTGGGTTATAATGTTGCATATTTTACTATTGAAATGTCATATCAGGATTGTTTGAATCGCTATCATTCTTTGATAACACAGTTTCCAGCTAATTCAATTTTGCACTCAACTCTTTCAGATGAGGATAAGAGATTATTTTATCACAAATTATACGATTATCATATAATAGATAAAGGATCTAAAAAGAAGTTAAATGAAATTTTTAAAAAAGATTTGACAGAACTTGGGATTTCTCCTACTGAGGAAGAAATTAAGATATATGGAAATGAGGCTAAAAAGTATTCAATAAATAGATTATTTGAGCATGTTAAAGATTTAACTTTTAGACCTAACAAATTTTTTATAATCGATGCTATGTTTGGTTTGTCTGCATATCATTTAAAAAGTCATATAAATAATTTATCTAGAAAAGGGAATGTTGATTTAATAGTAGTAGATTATTTGAATCTGATGAATTCTGGATTGAGAGGACTGCAGGATTGGGAAGATGCTAAACATGTTTCTAGAGCTTTAAAAACTATAGCTAGAGAATTTAATCTTCCTGTTTTAACTGCAGTTCAATTGAATAATGCAACAAAAGGCGAAAAGATAACTCAGAATGATGTTAGATATAGCAAAGCAATTAATGAAAACGCAGATAATGTTATAGCCTTTAAGAGAAACGACAAGGATGAACTTCTCAATATAATAAGATTAGAATTGATTAAGCATAGACATGGTAAGTCTGAAATTATTACAGTCAAAGAAGATTTTAATAGGATATCAATACAGGACGTTAAAATCAATGGACATTAAAGGAATATTAAAATCATATAATATCGAGATAAGCGGAGAAAGAGAATTTGACTATGATTGTTTTTGTCCATTTCATCCAGATGATCATAGTTCTTTTTCAATACATAAAACAAAAGGCATTTGGTTGTGTAGAGCTGGGTGTGGTAGTGGAAATATTCGTCAATTTATAATGAGAATGGATAAATGTTCCAAGGAGGAAGCAGATAAAAAGATAGAAAAATTTTCAAATAAAGTAGATAATATAGTAGAAAGAATTCGATCAAAAAGACAATTAACTTTTATTCCAACCGTTTTCGATCATCCTGTTGTGAAATTGCCAGATGAATTTATTCCATTTGAAAATATTCTAGAACCTACTCCATATCATAATTATATAAATGCTAGGATTGGTTTAGATACTGCAGTTAGATTTGGTTTAGGATATTGCCCTACTGGATTTTTTAAACATAGAATAATAATTCCAATAACTTTTGATAAAAAGATAATAGGTTTCAGTGGAAGAAGTTTATATCATACTGGTGTTCGATATATGTTGTCTTATAGATTTCCTTCTAATTCTAGTTTATTTTGTTATGATGAACCCACAGATGGCACTGCTTATTTATCTGAATCAATATTTGATACCCTTACTTTATATCGTTGGGGTTTTTCTTCTGTATATGCAACATTTGGAGCTCGTATTTCTTATAATCACATTTTGTTATTGATACGAAAAGGAGTCAAACATTTAAAAATATTGTTTCACAATGATAAAGCTGGAATTGCTGGGGTTCAAAATGCTCTTCCTCTTTTAAAAGTTCATTTTTTAGTGGAGATAGGGATTCTTCCTTTGGATAGAGATATAAATGAAATGACATCTGATGAATTTAGTAGCATACAGTGGAAGAAAGTTAACGATAAAGTAAATAAGGTCAAAAGGAGATTGCAATGGAAACGAAACCAAAGCTGAGAATTTCAGCTAGTGCGATTAATGATTTTAAGAGATGTCCATATTCGTTTAAATTAGGTTATATCGATAAAGTCAGACCTGTTTTTACTGATAATGTTTATACTGCATTTGGAAAAGCGATTCATTCTACCATCCAAGAATTCGTGGATACAACTGACAAGGATTTTAAAGTGTTGGAAGAGTTATATAAGAAAAATTTTGAAAACAATAGAAAATTATTAAAACGTACTTCTGACATTGACAAATACGGAGAGTTTTTTGAAAAAGGATTAAAACATTTAAATACATATTATGAATATGAAGTGTTAAGTAACCGATATAAATATTTGTCTTTAAATGAAAAGAAGTTGACTGTTGATTTTCAAGATTTCATAGTTGTTGGTGTTATAGATCGTCTATATAGAAAAAATAACCAAATTGTTTTATTGGATTTTAAGACTGGGGCCAAATTTCCTACTCAAGAGGATTTAGATTCCAATGTTCAATTAACTATGTATTCTTTTCTGTTACACAAAAATTATGATTATATTCCTACAGAATCTCGATTATTTTTTCTGGAGTCTAATTTAGTTATGAAGACGGTCCGGACTTTTGAAGATCTTTTAAAATTTGAGAAATATCTGATTGATTTTTATAATACTGTGATCAATATGAAAGAGTGGGCATTTGATTCTACTAAATGTTTTTGGTGTGCTTTTTCTAAGAATTGTGATAAATGTGTAGAAAAAATTAAAATTTTGTAATATCGATTGAACGAATTGTGGATTTTTTATATAATAATAAACAGAACTATGTTGAAAAGTTTTTAGACGCAAATTGTAGTTTAGTAAAAGAAAGGAGGAAATAGATGAGAGTAAAAGAGGACTTAAGGCCCCAGAAGTTATATCCTGAAGAGGGGAAAACACATTATGGGGTCATAACAGAGTATAAGTATCAAACCTTTTCATCTAGAGCTACTGGAAAACCTTTAAAAGGTTTACGTATTATGATCAGACCAAATGATCCTAAATATACTTCAGTTACTGCTTTTGGATGGATAGGAGAAGACGAACAAGGTCTTTATATATACAAGGGGTCTAGATTAGAAGAATGGATAAAAAGAATTTTAAATGTTCCAGATCTATCTAATATTCGTTTAGATTCTATTATTGGAGCACCTTGTTTATTTACAGTTAAGTTTACCCAAGGCGAAAACCCTGAAACTCATGCAGTGAGGCAATTTTGCAACGTCAGTGATATAATGTCATTACCTAACAACATTCCAGTTATGCCTACTATACCAACAGGAGTTAATCAGTCTTCTACTCCTGACATGAATGTATATTATCCAGGAACACCAGCTCATCAGAACGTTGTTAATCCTGCTGTGCATACGGGTTCTCCGGTTAAACCTAATATTCCTGTTGCTCAAGTACCTCAGACCCCCCAAGTTCAGAGTCCTGTCCCAACTGGAATTCCTGTAAAAAATAAGGTTTCTGATGCTTTAAATGATGGAGATTTATTATGACAGCTGAAGAACGAAAAGATAGATTAAACGAAATCTCTAAGTATACGGTTTCCATACCTTCAAATCCAGATACACAAGGTTACACTGCTTTGTTTCAAATACTAAGTGCCTTGTCGAGTTATTATGATAGGGTTTGTAGTATCCTTAGAGAAGGGATAGAGGATAAATTCAGAGTTGAGAAACAAATAGCATTGGCCAGAGAAGAGTATGAGAATGAAAAAAATGCAATGTTATTAAAAGATGAAATTAGAATACTAAAATCATCTGAACTTCGTGTTGCTGCTGTAGACGTTCAACTTGTTAATAAAAGGAAGAAAATAACTCAACATGAAATAGATCTGCAGGAAGTACAGACCTTTATTAACGAGGTTAGTCTCGTTTTTGAAGGGATAAAAGATAAGATACGAACGATAAAAAGACAGATCGAAATTGGAGTTCTGATGAACGGCATCGGAGAAATAGGAAAAAGTGATATAGATAAAAAAATAAGAATATAGTCCCCCTATTCGGGGGTCTTAATTGGCCCCCGAATCAACAAGAGATCAATATGGAAAAACACGACTTGAAAAAGTTATCTGAATATATAAAAGAAAAATACGGCGAAGATACATTAATTTTACCAGGAACTAAGCATGAATTCTATTCAACTGGATCAATTGGTTTAGATATTGCGATAGGTGGTGGTCTTCCAAAAGGTAGAATATGTGATTATTATGGACTTCCTAGTGCAGGTAAAAGTATGCTTTCTTTATCTGCGATTGCTCAGGTTCAAAAGAATAATGGTGTTTGTGCTTATATCGATGCTGAAAATGCTTTTGATGAACGTTGGGCGAAAGTTTTGGGTGTAGATTTAAGTCCAGAAAGATTAATACGTATAAATCCATCACACGGAGAGCAAGTATTTGATTTGACAGAAGAGTTTATAAAATGCGGAATAGACTTAATTGTCATTGATTCGACTGCTGCTTTGATTCCTTTGGAATTAGTTGAAAGGTCAATGGAAGATGCTTCATTAATAGGATTACAAGCTAGGTTAATTTCAAAAGGGCTTCAAAAAATAACTCCTTTGGTTTCTAAAGCTAAATCGATAGTCTTGTTCGTTAACCAGGTGAGAAAAAACATCGGTGGGAATCCTTATTTGAGAGAAGAGGAAAGTCCCACCGGTGGTTTAGCTTTGGGATTTTATTCTTCAGTCAGAATTAAAATCACTAGAAAAGAACCGATAAAAGAGAAAGATATTTTATTGGGACATCGAATACACTGTCTGGTCAAGAAGAATAAAATTTCTCCTCCTTTAAAGGAAGCTACTTTTGATCTTTATTATGATAAAGGAATCGACAATATTTCAGAACTTTTTGATGCTGCAATCAATCTAGGTATTATTGTTAGACCTCCCGATAGTATAAAATATCACTATGGGGATGTAGTTTTAAAGGGTCAGGAAAAAGTTAAAGAGTGGATAAAAGGCGATCCAAAAGTTCAGGAAGAATTAATTCAAAAAATAACATCTCTATTAAAATGAAAAAAGATACATGGTATGTTTTAGAATTCGAAGGTTATAATTACGACAATTTAGCTATAATATATAGAATTTTGTCTGAAAAATTCGGTTCGGAAAATATATTCTATAAAACAGTTGACGCAAAAGTGTTAAATAATAAGAAAAGAACTTTTGTTACTAAGAAAATTCCAATCATTTCTAATTATATGTTTATTCGTAGTGATAATCCTATTCAGATATTCGATAAAGTAAAAAAGTTATTTGCTAGAGTTAATATGTTAAAGAAAGTAGGAAGTGAAGAATATCAGGAAATATCGGATGAAGAAATTAATAACATGAAATGTGATTTTAAAGAGGAATCACGTATTTGGAAAAGAAATGATTTAGTTAAAATTATAACAGGTCCATATTCTGATTTTATAGGTACAATTATATCAGTTAAAAAAGATTCAATTAAAGTTAAACTTATTATATTTGACAAAGAATTTAAAATTGTTTTTCCTAAAACAGACGTTGAATTAATATGATAAAAGAAATTCATTTAACTAATTTTCAAAGCCATAAAGATACGATTTTAGAACTTCATGAAAATTTGAATGTTATAATTGGATCTTCAAATTCCGGAAAAAGTTCGATTGTTAGAGCTTTGAAATTTATCTTATTTGGAAAATGGGATCCTTCTTTTATTAAAGACGGTGAAAGTATTTCTAAAGTTTCAATTGTTTTAGATAATGGATATGCGATAGAAAGAGTAAAAGGAAATAAAAAGAATGAATTAAATATTATTTTTAATGGAACAACTAAGAAATATTCTGGATTCGGATCTACTGTTCCTCCTGAAGTAATAAAGATTATAGGTATAGTTCCATTGAATCTGTTAGATAAGGAAGAATTTTTAAATATTGCCGAACAGCACGATTCAATCTTTCTTTTAACTGAAGGTGGTTCTTTTAGAGCCAAGATATTGAGTAGTATATCTGGATTACATATATTAGATATGATTATAAAAGATTTAAATTCGGAGATACGAAATATATCTACTGAGATAAATCGTTTAAAAGATGAAATAGATAAATTTCAAAAAAGGATAGATGATATAAAAGCAAAAGAATTGTTTTTTAATGATATTCCTTTATTAAAAAAGCGGATAGATGAACAAAATGAGTTTAGAAGAAATAAAGATATATTTGTTAATCTTAAATATAAGGTTGATGAATATAATTCGAGAGTGAACGCTAGAAATAATTTATCTAATGAATTAGAAAAATTTAATATAGAAGCGTTGGAAAAGGAATTAGATAAAGCATTATTAGAAATACAAGTATGCCCAACCTGTGGAAATAATATAAAGGAGGAAAATCTAAAATTCATAAAAAAATCATGAAAAGCCATAATATTACAATTAAATACCCGATACATGAAGTAATAGAAAGTTTTGTGGTTGATCGACGAAAGAATACTCTTATTCTATCGTTTCCATGTCAAAAGGTAAAAGAAATATATGTTAATAATAGGATAACAAATTCATATGGATTTGTTTCGCCTAATAAAATCATTTTGCCTTTGAAAAGTAAAATTAATTCAGTAGTCATTGTGAAATACCAAATTAAACATGTATAATTTTCTTTATTTTACAGATTTGCACGCAGATGACGGCAATAACATATTTAATCGAATTGATGATTTCGGTGCTACTACTCTTGCTAAATTAGAAGAGTTGACTTTTAAAGCTAATGAATTAAATTGTGACATATACTGCGGTGGGGATTTAATTAATAATCCATATTTAAGTCATAGCTATATTAATAAAATAATAAAAATTCTTTCCAATTTTGATAATACTTTTTATTTAGTTCCAGGAAATCATGATATTTTAGGTAGGAATATTGATTCAGTGAATGAAACAACCATTGGTATTTTTGAAAAGTCTACAAGTTTTAGATTTAAATTATTAAGGATCGGTTATTTCGAAAGAGAAGGTTTCTATCTTATGAGTAATCCTTATAATGAAGATATTAAAGTTGGTGATTTTTCTGACATTTCAAATTTTAAATTTCCAGTCATTTTAGTAGATCATAATATGATAATTCCAGTCGATATGCCCTTTGAAGGGTTAAAGACAGATTTATTATCTGGATATTTTAGAAGAGGGAGTTTAGTTTTATGTGGTCATTGGCATAGCCCTTTTCATAAGAAATATGATAATGTTGAATTTGTCAATATCGGTTCTGCGGGAAGATTAAATAGAAAATTAGATCAAAGAAATCCTCAATATATGATTGTAACTCTAGATTCTGGCAAATATAGTTATGATATTGTAAATTTTTCATGTGCTAAGTTATACAACGAAGTATTCAGACAAGACGATTCAGTACATATTAAATTAGAAGAATTGAATTTAAATAAGTATATTTCTGAGAATATTAATACATCTGATTTAATATCCATAGTAAAAACAGTGGGTGAGGATAAAAAGATAGATAATGATATTATCGAAGAATTAATTAAAAAAATAGAGTTTTTTCAGTCGAAATGCAAAGTTTAAATACTATGAAAACAAAGACAAATGATATTGAAACATTGTTAGAGTCTTTTAAGAAAAGTGTAACTAAATATAATGATTTAAAATCAAAAATAGAATTGCTGAACGATTTTATTTCTAAAGAAAAAGTAAAGATAAAAGAAGAGTTATCAAAATTAGGTATAGAAGATAGTAAAAAACTAGAATTAAAAATCAATGAATTAAATGAAAAAATACTGAATGATGTCGATTTTTTATCTCTTAGGGCTAAATATGATGATTTGATTAGGGAACAAAATAAATTATTTGGTGAAATGAATACTTATAATACTTTAAAAAAAGAAAAAGAAAATAAAACAATAGAATTGAAAAAAAGATTAGAAAAAGTTGAAAAGATGATAGCTTTTGTTATAAATTTAAATGAAGTTATAAAAGTTAAATTAATAGGTTATATTGAAGAAGTTGTGACTAGATCACTTAATCAGATCTTTAAAGTTGATCATTTTAAATTTAGAATTTCATTCGATACCCATGGTTCTACTCCTATTTCTAATTTTTATTTGATAGAAAATGGGATAGAAAAAGATGTTATTAATTCTTTTGGTGGAGGGGTAGCAGACATTGTCGGAATTGTTCTTAGGCTTGTTCTTTTGGAATTACAATATCCTAAAAATACAGCGCCGATTGTTTTAGATGAAACTGGCAAATTTATTTCTAACGATTATCAAGCTAGTTTTTCTGACTTTTTAAAGAATTGGTCTATGACTTTTAAACGACAAATTATTATTATATCACATAAAACTGAAGTTATAGGATTTAGTGATAGAATTATTGAAATAAAGAAAGAGAAACATTCGTTTCCTATAATAAAAAAATGATATAACATACCTTTTAAATTAGATGAAAAAGTTAAGAGCTCGTCATCTTGCTATCTTTGATCTTCATATTCCTCATCATGTTCATTTAGAAGAAGTTTATAAATTTATAAGATGGTATAAACCAACAGATTTGATAATAGGTGGGGATTTTTTAAATTTAGAATGGGCAAGTCATTGGAATGCTCCTGATTTTCCTATTATTGGATTAAGTAAATTATCTAATTGGTTAAAAGAAGAGTTCGAGACTGGAAAAGAAATTTTAAATACACTTAGAAAAGTATCGAATAAAGATGTTGTTATCTATTATATTCCTGGAAACCATGAAAATTGGTTAAGACAGATGGTAACAAAATATCCAAGTCTTTTGGATAATGTTCACTTAATGAATGTAGATGATATTAATTCAGAAACTGATTTTTCTAGCTATTCTAAGCAGTTTTTAGCTTTGCTATTAAATTCAGTCCTAGAATTATATAAATTTAAGATAAAAGTGCTTCCTCTTGACGTTCCACTTTATCTTAATAGAATATATTACATTCACGGTCATCAAGTTAGGGGAATGAATCCGGCTAAAAATGCAGTTGAAAAATTTAAAAAAACAATCGTTTTTGGACACTTTCATACTCATTCTATTTATACTTCTACAAGTTTGATAGATAGCAAAGAGATACATCAGGGGATTTGTGTCCCGTGTTTATCAAATTTAGATCCAGGATACATCAGTTCTTTAGCTAACAACTGGCTAAATGGATTTTATATTGCTAATTGTTATGATGACTATTTTGTTTCAAATGTTATTCCTATTATTAATGGAAAAGTAAGTTTATTAAATGGAAACTTATTAAGTTAAGGAGTTTTGTATGAATATTGAAGAAATCATAAAAAAGATGATACAGGATGAATTTTCAGAAATCGATTGGACTGAATCAACTGAGAAAATAGAAAAAGATCTCATAGATTCAGTTTCTAAAAAAATTGAGATGTATCCAGAAATGAAGAATACTAATATTAAAGAAATAGTTCAAAGATATGTCAAACAAATTGTATCTGAATTGGAGAAAATGGATCAATCTACAATCTTAAGATTGTTTAACAATTTTGTATACGATATTCAGAATTACGAACATTTGCCTTATTCATTAGATCCTAATGAACAATTTGAATCTCTTTTTGATTTATTTTACAAACAATTTAATAATAATAAAATTTTAGAATACAAAGATGAGTTGAAAAAATATTATCTAAATTTAATGGAAGAATCTCCTGTAGTATCTGAAGTTAAAAATATACTAAAGGATACAGAAGATCTCAAAGATTTCTTAATTTCATCATTACATGACGAATTAGCTAATGATACAGAGGCTTTAGATATAAAATACGACGATGATAAAGATGTAGTAATAAATAAATTATATAAATATTTAAAAACGACAGAATTTTACAAAACATTAATTTCTAATTTTGGAATAACTGATGAATATCTCTATGAGTTTTTAGATTTAATATATCTTGATGTATTGAAACGATTAGGAATTCCTAACGAAAATGTACAAAAAACACTTTCTAAGAAAGATGTTAGAGATAGAGCAGCAAAATTATTTCAAAGATATATGGAAATGATTCAAGATCCAACTGCAGATAAAAAAGAATTGAATAAGCTTTTAACTCAATATAAATCTCTTATTTCAGAAGCTTCATTTAAATGTTTACTTGTTATGAAAGCAATTATTGATGATGATTTAGATCATTCTTTTTTTAAACTTTCAAAAGAAGGTCAGATCGAAGTTATGTATTTAATTAAAAAAGCATTTCTACAATAAATATATTTTCATTGAATAATTCTAAGAATTTATATATAATATATTAGATGACAAAGTATAAAGTTATTTTAGCAGATCCACCTTGGCTATATAACGATAAAGGAAGTAACAAGCATCCTGGAGCCCCTAGAAAATATGATTGTTTGAATATAAATGAACTTCAATCTTTGTCGATGGATTTAATAGCTGATGACAATTGTGTCTTATTTTTATGGTCAACGATGCCTATGCTCCCCAATGCTATAAGAGTAGTAGAATCCTGGGGTTTTAAGTATAAAACTATCGGTTTTGTTTGGGTTAAACGTAATAAGAAGAAAAAAGATGGGTGGTTTTATGGGATGGGTAATTGGACGAGATCTAATCCGGAAGTTGTAATTTTGGCAGTTAAAGGTAAGCCTAAAAGAGTTTCAGCTGCTGTTCATAGTATTATAGAAGCCCCAGTAAGAATTCATAGTCAAAAGCCAGATGAGTTATATGAACGTATAGAGAAGTTATGTGGGGATGTTCCTAGAATTGAATTGTTTGCTAGAAAAAGACGGGAAGGATGGGATAGCATGGGGTATGAAATAGACGGGAAAGATATTAGAGAAATTCTAAAGTAAGGAGAATTAACATGGAAAATCAAGAAATTCTTTATTCATCTGTTACTTCTGATGATGAAAAATTAATAGATACGTTATTTTCTACTTTTAATAGATTTAGATTCATCGAAAAGGAGCATCTTTTTATTGTATATAGTCATAAATCGTTTAAAGATCATATAAAAATAGTTAAAATTCCTTCATATCTTAGTCTTTTTTTACCTAAAAAGATTGCTATTATAATAGATAAAGAAAATTGGGGCTATTTAGATAAGAATGCTAAACTAGCTCTTTTATTTTCTGTCTTTCTTAGAATAACTCCAGGCAAAAAAGAGCAATATAAATTAATTCCTCCAGATTTAAAAGGTTTTAAAGAAGCTCTTAAACTTTTCGGTATAGATAATGAGAAAGCGAATGAAGTGTTTAAAACGATATGAAAAAAGTGTTGGATGGCTATTTTGATTCAGACTACGTATATTTAATTCAAAAGGATATAGTTGGTAAGTATGAAGAAAAGATTCCTTTTGATTGGTATTTTTATTCAGACTATTCTTTTATTGAATACATATTGAAAAATTCAAGTGTAGATTCTTTTAAAAAAGCTTTTAATATATCTAAAATCATTGTAAAAAAGCCATATTGTCAAATTTTTATTCCATACGAAAATTCCAAAAGTTTAATATCTACAATTGAAAGATATGGATTTAAAACATATGAGGGAGAAGTTGATCCAATTAAACGTTATATTATCGATTCAGAAGATTGTCAAATATCTGATGAATATAAAATATTATATTTTGATATAGAAACAGATGATAGACCAAATGCAGATAATAGTACCGATATTATTGTAGGTTCTAAATCAATTCTTAGTATTTCTGGATATTGTTCGGAAACGGATTATTTTACTATTTGTGAGGATAGCGAAATAGAAGTTCTTAGAAAAGCATTGGAAAAATTTAAAGAGTATGATATTATCGTTGGTTGGAATTCTAAGAGTTTTGACTTACCTTATATTATTAATAGATTGAATTTTTATAAATCAAAAGGATTAGATATTGTTAAAGAAGTTAAGTTTGATTGGCATAGAATTATACATGTAGACTTAATGTGGAGATTTAAACATGTATATCAGCATAATTCAGTTCTTACTTCTTTTAGTTTAAAGAGGGTTTCTGAATATTTTAAAGTAGGAGCAAAATTAGATTTAAATAATAGAAAGATTTATGATCTATTTATTAATGATAGAGAACTTTTAATGAAGTACAATCTTCAGGATTGTCGTTTGTTGTATGAACTTGAAAGTAAGTTAGGCATTATTCAGCATATGATTAGCATGGCTATTTTTTGTAAAACTTTTTTATCTGATTTTTATATCACTGAGTTATTGAATAACATTTCATTAATATATTCAAACAAATATAATATTAGATTGGAAACTAAAAAATTTATTAATGAAAAGAAGGAAGAGTATGTAGGAGGGTATGTTTTAGATCCAGTTTCCGGTCTTCATCGAAATGTCTATATCTTTGATTTTCAATCTCTTTATCCGAATATCATACGAACTTGGAATGTTTCTCCTGACACGCTTTTGAATGAATCGAATGGAGATTGTATAAAAAGTTGTTTAGATGGGGTATTTTTCAAGAAAGATAAAATGGGATTACTCCCGTCGATAGAAACATATCTTTTGAATTTGAGAAATGAATATAAAGAAAAGAAAAAAGCACTTAAAAAAGAAGGCAAGGAAAATTCAGTTGATTATTCTGTAGCAGATAGAAATGAAAAAATTATAAAAGAACTAGCAAATTCAGTGTATGGGGCTACAGCAAACAATAGATCTAGATTCTTTGATCTTAGATTAGCTGAATCAATTACATTAGCTGGTCAAACATTAATTAAATTTGCTAAAAAATTTTTTACAGATTTAGGATTCGTTGTTGTTTCTGGGGATACAGATTCTATTATGGTTTCTCTTAAAGATGGGTCAGACTATAAATTTTTATTAGATAAATTTCACGCTGAATTGGACAAATTTTTATTTTCAACTTATAATACTTTGAATCCTACCACTCGTTTTAAATATGAAAAACGATTTGATAAATTTATTGTTATTAAGAAAAAAAATTATGTGGGTAGAGTAATAGATGATGGATCTCCATGCGATACAATTTACGCTAAAGGGTTAGAGTTGATTAAGAAAGATACGATAAAATATACTAGAGAAAGATTGTCAGAATTGATAAAGAATTTATTATACACTGATAATCCATTAGATTTCTATGTTAAATATATAGAAGACGAATGGGAAAAGATAAATACGATTAATGTAAATCCAGAAGATATAGTAATAACTAAGAAGATTTCTAAAGATTTTTCTGAATATAAATCTCTTCCTATGCAGGTTAAAATTGCTAAAAAAGTCTGGAATTCTAACAATAAAGATTTTTTTATCGGAATGGACTTTCAATATGTGATTAAAGATTCTCTAGACAAAGAGAATAAAGCTATCTGGGTAGGTGAATTTGATGGTAAATTCGATAGAAATTATTATTGGGAACACCTTATTTATCCACCTTTTAGGAGAATTTTAGAGGTCGTATTTCCATCGTATCAATGGGATAAGTATGAACATGGTAAATATTGGATTAAACCGAGTCGTTCCAGAAAAAAGGCATTGAAAAAAAGTTAAAAACGTTATATAATATAAACATATGAGAGAGTGTATAAGATGTGGGAAAAGTATTCCTAGTATTCCTGGAGTAGATAAATGTATAAGTTGTTATAATAAATCGAGAGATTTTAAAAAATTAAAAATTTCTGAATACTTCGGTATGTTTCCTTTGGATTTTGGTTGGAGTTTTTATTTGACACCTGAGGAATATTCTTTAATTCCAGAAACGAGATCTCTAGGAATGTATTTTAAACCTTTTGTTTATGAGATATTAAATAAAATAGAAAAGAAAAATAAAATAGTAAAATTTTTTAAAGATATTGTTTTTAAATATAGTGAAATATCTACTTGTAATAGAAGAAAGGTTGGAGCAATTATTACCATTAATGATCGAATAATTTCAACTGGGACGAATGGTAGTGTATCAGGACTGCCTCATTGTGATGAAGATGGGTGTTTAATAGAGGACAATCATTGTGTTAGGACTGTTCATGCTGAAATTAATGCAATATTAAATTGTGCAAATCTTGGAATTTCATTAAAAGATTCAATATTATATTCTACTGATTTTCCTTGTTTTAGATGTATATCTGCTATTGGCAATTCAGTTATTAAGTCAGTTGTCTATTTTAGAGACTACAAGGATAAATATAATAAAAAGATTTTATCTGGAATATCACATAGGATAAATTTTTATTATTTCGATGGTAATCTCATTAGGAGGAATAATGGATAGATATAATATACCGAAAGGAAATAGTAATTTGAGTGAAATCCTTGGGTTGTTGAATACTAACGATTTCTATTTTCATATAACGTTAACGGCTCTCATTGAGCTATTAAAAGAAAAGAAAGGGCCGGACGGTAATCCTTTGATTACTGAGGAAGAAATAGAAATTAAAATCAAAGACGTTAGAGATAGAACAATGAATCAATTGAAAATAATTTCACCAGCAGCTGGAAAGATAATAACTGATAAGGAGATAAAATGAAAAAACTAATAGTAATAAGTATATTATTGATAGCATCTGCAGTAAAAGCAGAGATGTTTTCAAACCTGCAACCTGCATCATTTAGGGATGTTCAGCATGGAGTATGGTATTTTGGTGGTACTACTAATGTGTATAAATATAAAGTAGTATCACTTGATGTTGGTCTGATTAAAAATTCAGAGATCCAGGAGAATCTATTTCCAATTGGCGGTATCATGTTTTATGGAAGAGAATTTCTTGCAAATAATCCCAAATTAGCTAAATTGTCAGAAAGCATAGATTTTGACAAGAATCTACTTAAATATATTAACATTGGATTTTGGGGTGGAAAGAATTTTAACGTTAGTAAATGGATGTGGGGATTCTACTTTGGATTCAGAATTGAAATTAAATAATGGAGAATAATATGGATATAGATAATACTCAAGCTAAATTAAAGGAATGGAGATCAAAAAATTTTAAGGAAATAACAGATCAACAACAATTGATGGGAATAATGGAAGAAGTAGGAGAGTTATCACACGCTATGCTTAAGTGGAAACAAGGGATCAGAGGATATGATAAAAAAAGAGCATATGAAGAAATGCAGGATGCTATTGGAGATATGATTATATTTGCGATGGGATTGTGTGATGTTTATGGATGGAAGATGTCTGATATAATTAAAAAGACTTCTGATTATGTTTTGACTAGGGATTGGAATAAAAATAAAATAGACGGGCATAATAAATGACAATTATCGATACTATTATAATTGGGGCAGGGCCTACTGGATTGAGTGCCGCTTATCAACTAAATAAGTTAGGCAAAGATTTTGTTCTATTCGAAAGAACTAATAAAATTGGTGGATTATGCGGCACTTTTGGGGATAGTATTATATTTGATAAAACTTCTCATATATTTTTTTCTAAAGATCCTGAGATTCTAAAATTAGTTAATGTTTTTGATCTTAATATATATAATAGAAGAGCAGTTGTTAACGTTAATAAATATTTAATTCCTTTCCCTGTTCAAAATAATATTGGGTCCTTTCCAGATGAAATAAAAATTCAGATTTTAAAAGAAGTGTGTAGTTTAAAAAATAAGAAATCAAACAATTATAAAGATCATTTAATAAATACTTTTGGGAAAACTTTATTTTCAACTGTATTAAAAGATTATAATAGTAAAGTTTGGAACTATGATTTATCTAAAATGGGGACATACTGGTTTGACGGTAGAATATGTTTGTTGACGATGGAGCAAATATTAAATTCAATGATTAATAAGAAATCTTGGGGTCCTAATAGTATATTTTATTATCCAGTAGGATCTTTTTTTAATAGACTTTTTACTCCTCTTATAAAAGATATACCATCTGATCGAATATTATTTAATACAGTAATAACTAATATTGATCTCGTAAATAAGAAAGTAGTAGTTAATAATAAACATGAATTTAAATATAATAATTTAATATCTACGATGCCTTTAGTTTCTCTTTGTAAAATGTTAAAACTAAAATGTGATTTTCCTTATACTGATGTCATAAATGATGCTATTAGTGTAAAATTGGATTCCCCAGTCGATCATAAATTTCATTGGATGTACTATTCAAATCCTAAATTTCCTTATTATCGAATTTTTAATTTATCTTCAGTCAATACTTCAATATCTAACACTGAATTACGATTTTTATGTGAAATCTCTTTTAAAGACAATTCTGTTCCATCACATAATGTTGAGGCTTTGTTAGGTCAAATTTTATATGATTTTGGTATTATGCAACCTTATGAAGTTAAGATTGTTAATTCTTATCATGTTAAGTATGCTTATCCTATTCCAATAATAGGTTTAGAGAAAAGAGTTAAAAAGATTCTTGATTTTCTGGATTCTAAGAATATTTATTCAAGAGGAAGATTTGGTGCATGGAGTTATAAGTATGGCAACACTGACCATGCTATTAGATACGGTTTAGATGTTGCTAATAGAATCGCAGAAAACAAAAAGGAGTCATTAGTATGAGAGTGGGATATTCTTTTTGGGGAATATTTTCTGAAGTAAACGTTGATATGCCATCGACCATAAATTCATACGTTCCTTGGATTATTCTTGGATTGCTTGAAAAAAAGTGTAAAGTATATCCTCTTCAAATCAATTTAGATGAACACTTTAGTAGAAAATTTAATAAAAAGATAAATTTTACATATTTATATGATTCATACTCTATCGAAAAAGTATATAAGCATCTTTTTGAAAATTCTACAATCATTCCTGGAATATCACTTCCAGATTTAGATTTAGTGATAATAGATTGGAGATGGCCGATTCCAGGAAGAAATACTGAAAAAGATAGAAAATTTCCTGATTTTACTCCAGATTTAGTTCGGCAGAATGAGATTTTGGAACATTATTCAAAAAGAAATACACAAATAATAGTGCTAGATCTTGATCATAAAGTTACAATAGAAGATGAAAAGAAATGGGAGTTTCACATCATAGAACCTGCTATTCAGCCTAAAAATCAATATATAAAAAGGGTTTCATCTGTTTTGCCTTATAAATTTTTTAAAATATATTATCAGGGAATGAAAGATAGAAATTCTTTGATAACATATGTTGGAAACAATTATGAAAGAGAAAGAGCTATTAATGAATATATTTATCCAATATCGACAAAAGATAGATTTAAAAATAAAATAACTTTTTATGGAAATTGGATAAAATATGATAAAGTATATAAAGAGTTAATAACTAAATGGCCTTATTTTAATTATTTAGGTAAGGTAACAAAAGAAGATTATTTATATGTATATGGGAAAAGTTATACTACTCCATTGCTAGCTAAAGATAGTTATTATAAGTATGGTTTTATGACCCCTAGGCAGATTGAATCTGTATTGTATGGGTGTATTCCTGTTGGTTTTTCTGAGCATTTAGGTATTGATAAATTTATTCCAAAGAAATTTATTGTTAAAGATTATAATGAGTATATTAATCTTTTAAATGAGTTATTATCTGTAACGGAAAGAGACTATAATAATTATCTTCATTCTTTTGAAGACTTTTTTCATATGTATGATTATAAAAAGTTTGCAGATTTGTTACTAAAATTATGTGAGGAGGCTCCGTGCCTCTTATAATTTTTGATTCTTATGATTGTGCAGGGAAAACGACTTTACTTAATGAATTTATTAAAAAGACAAAGTACCCTATATCTGAATCGTTTTTAAATCAAAGACCGAAATTCAAGAACCCCGATGAGAATTATCTCTGGTCGAAAGCATGGCACTATGGTATTCTTGGAATTCTTAAATCCTGTGATATTAATTTAGTAGTCGATCGGTTTATAATGTCTGAATATTGTTATTCTATTGTTCTTAGAGGTTATAAAATTGATTACTTTGATGATTATATTAAAGAACTAAAAAAATGTAAAACCAGAGTGACCTGGGTTTACCCGACACTAAATAATAGTAATTGGTTAAAGGAGCTTAAAAGAAGATATACTGATAAAAAAGAGGATTATATAAGTTTTAATAAGTTATTATCAGTGAAGAAAATGTATGATTCATTATTTCGCAGTTTTTCTTTAACTAAAATTAAGATTAATACTATGGAATCTATAGATAAGTGTATTGATAGATTAACAGGAGAGTTGTCATGAAGATAATAAAGTTGGAAGAAATTGATATTAATAAATATACTAATTTTTCTTGGGATTTGCAAACTGATTTATTGAAATACGAGGATGACCTGATTTCTAAGGATGCTGCTTGCATAGAAATGAGTAAATATAAATTTTCAGATTCCCGAGTACTTAATTTTTTGACTCTTACTTCTTTGCCTTTTTATACTAGAGAAGATGATATTCATTCTTCTATTCTATCCCTTCTGTGGGGATTTACTAAATGTTCTAAATGTGACACTACTGTAAAAAGATACACAGGTATTACGGGGAATCTAAAACCGAAATTTCTATTTATAGGAGAGGCTCCAGGGGTAGGAGATGGGGAAAAATCTATAATGGATAGAACACTAGTATATGGTCCGACATCTCATTTAGTTCGTCAGACTCTATTAGAACTTGGACTTATACAGTATAGTGCATTTACGAATTTATTAAAATGTTCTTTACCTAACAACAGACCAGGATATGCGAATGAATATTCTAATTGTCTTTATTTTCTTCAAAATGAAATAAATGCGCTAAATCCGAAAGTAGTTATTCTTTTCGGATCTCGAGTAAATACTTATTTATCTAAACATTTAACAGTTCCTTTTATTAAAATAAATCATCCGACCTATTATATTTATGAACATAAAGAGCATTTATTTAAAGAAGAATTAAATGCTAAAATAATTAAATATCGTTAACATTTGGAGGAACAATGATTGAATATTTAAGTGTTGATAGAATTAATCATATAATACAAGGGTATAACATAAATGATGTTTTTTTAAAACTAGCAGAACATATACTTAGCAAAGGTAAAAAAGTTTCTCCTCGTGGTATAAATACATTAGAAGTTAGTCCTCTTATGACTATTATAGAAAAACCTTCTGATAATATTATTTTATTTAAAGAGAGAAAGTTGAATAGATTATTTTCAGCAATGGAATTATGTTGGATTTTAAGTGGGGATGAGGATCCATGGATTATTGAATATTTAAAAACTTTAAATAATTATACTGATGAATTTGAAGGAAAAAGGTATCTAATGGGAGCGTATGGTCCTAGGATAAGAAAGTATACAGCAATTGATCCTATTACCAAAAAAGTGGATACTATTGATCAGTTGAAATATGTTGTAGATAAACTGTCAACGGATAAAGATAGTAGACAGGCTATTATAGTTATTTGGAATCCCACAGCAGACACAAGGAAAAATAAGGATATTCCCTGTACAAATCTTATGAAATTTTCAATTAGGGATAACAAACTTAATATGACAGTATTTATGAGAAGCAATGATTTATATCGTGGAAGTTGTTATGATTTTTTTAATTTTACTTCTATTCAATGTCTTTTAGCAGGTATTTTAAATGTTCAAATCGGAACTTACTATCATATTGCCGATAGTCATCATATCTATGAGTCAGACATTTCAAAGATTGAAAATATTTTAAAAAATTCAGATACTATAAAAACAGATTTTCCTGAAATAATTAATTCTGAAAGATATATATCTATTGATGAATTAGATGCTGATCTAAAAGGTAGAAATGCTCCTTTGATACATAATAAATATATATCTAATCTTTATAGGTGGGTCGATGAAAATAAGAAAAAGAATTTGCTTTAACTGTGGGAAAGTTAAAAGTATTAAATATTTTACTTCTGATTTTAGAATTTGTAATACTTGTTTGAAAGAAAAACTTGAGTATTCAATCAATCAAGTCAAAGAAAAGAGTAATGACATCTTGAGATATAACATAGCTTTTTTTAAGAGGAAATTGAAATGAAAAAGCTTTTCGATTCAGCTAAAAAATATATAACCGAAAAAGATTTTGATTATTATCAAGACTATTTGCAACTTAGAAAAATGTTATATGAATTAATTGTTGAATTTAAGTATGAGTTGAAAAATCAAAATATTTCTTTAGTAGAAATTGCAGATATAAATACAATTTTAAAGGATTTTGATTCATACGTAGAAAGTATTGTTAAACACTCTCCAGATAATGAAAATGAGTTAGAAAATTATTTAGTTGAAAGATTAAAACATCTTTTTGGAGTAGAAAAATTTGATATTAATTTTGAAATAAAAAAATAACTGTGTACATAGTGTTGTAAAATTTGATATAATTTTAGAAAGATGATCATAAAAGACTGGGATAATCACCTCCAATATCTAGTTAGGAAATTTTTTGAGTCTCCTTTAGATGACGCAACACTTAAGGAATACCTATTTAAAAAACACCAAATCGACGATACTGAAGAAAAAGACGAAAAAGTTAGAAAGCTTAAAATCATTTTTCATCTTTTGCACAATAATTTTTTCGCTCCTCAAGAAACTAAAGTATTGTCGCTATATCTAGGATGGATGAATGATCGTTGGATCAAACCTAGAAAAATATCTGATATTGCTAAAATAATGGGTATTAGTCAGGCGGTTACTTACAACTATTTTATGAATGCAGTTAAGAAGTTAAGGAAGTATTTCTCGGTCGAAAATAATAGGGAGGACTATTATGGTAATAAAAGAAGCCGAAAAGGTTCCGTTTGAGACATTTCAGTTAGCTAAAAAGTATATAAAAGGAGATCCAGAAGGAAGTTACGAAAAATTTTTAGATATAAGATCTGCTATTTATGAAGCTACAAATGAAGCGATTTCTGATCTGATAAGTAATAAAGGAATATATGTAGATAGAAAAAAATTATCAGATTTTGATGAATTTTTAAGAGATTTTATTTCTAATTCTCCAAATGATCCATCACAACTCGATTCTTATATTGATGATAAAATTTTTAAATATTTGACTTCGACTATTGGTACTTCAAAAAGGAGAGTAACAAAAGAAAAGAAACCAGTTGTCGAAGAGGTTGAGAAAAAACCGGTTGAAGAAAAAGAAGTTGCCAAAAAAGTTAGAGAAAAAGGAATAGATCCTTATGAAGTGGAAACTCGAAAAATAATAAAAGATATAAGAGATGGAGTGAATTACGATGAAAACCTTTCCAAATTATTTGAAATGTATATAGATATGATTAAAAATATTGTATATAAGCATCCAGGCTTAGTTGAATTTTCAGCAAGAGAATCTGAAGGATATAAAAAAGAAAAGATACCTGGTTCTGTTTATATCGATCCTAAGATAGAAGACATTATTGCAGAAGCAATCGATCCATTTATGAAAGCGATTAAAGATTTTGATTTAGAAGGAGACACGAAATTTTCTACTTTTTTATATACCTATGTTGATCAATATTTTAAGAATTTGTATACTACTAAACAAATTTCAAAACTGCGCCAAGAAGGTGAGTTTGATTTTGTTTTAACTCGTGATACCGGAAAAATAGATAAATTAGAAGATTATAATTCAGCGAAATTAATAGGATTCAATATTGAGGAAAGTAAAATAATAGATAGCACTGGGAAAGAATATATTGAAAATAAGGATTATAAGTTTGATGGTACAGAGATAGAATGGATTGGAGATTCTCCTAAAGAAGGAAATGAATATCAAATTTTTATTGAAACATCTAAACCATACAAAGAGATTAGCTTATCTTCTCCTCTATCAGAGGATGAAGAATCTGAATCAACTTTAGAAGAAACTATTCCTGAATCTTCTGTAGATATTTTAAAATTATTAGAATCCGAAGCTGATAAGATAAGAGAACAATATGCTCAGTCTGTTGGGTATGATTTAAGTGAAGAAGATAAAGACATGGGAGATCTAATAAATAAAATATGGGTGGCGATACGCGCCGAAGAGGAAGACAAAAAAAGAAGATTAGAGGACAAAGAAATTAAGGATATAATTTTGAAAATGATAGAAAATTCTACTGGAATAGCAATTAGTGATCTTGATTTAGAAGATACAGAAGAAAAAATTTTATATGATAAATTAGTATCGGCTGTTGATGAAATTTATAACTATCTTGTAAAAGAAAAATTAACGATTACTGATGCTAAAAAGAAAATGACTTTTTTTGATTTAATACAAGATTACGATGAAGGAACAGCTAGAAGGATAATGATGGATAGGTTTGGAGTTATTCCTTCTACCCTGACAGAGTGGCTAAGTAGGCATGTGAATCCTAGTATCGCTAAAGTGCTAGGGATAGAATTTAATACCCCAGATGGTAAATTATCATCTGAACATTTATACCAATTAATAAAAACTCAAGCTAAATAAATATGGATCAGAAAATTAAAAATGAGATTTTTCTTTTACCTTCTGATGTTCAGTATGACATAAATGCTTGGATAGTTGAAGGACACAAACCTGCTAAGATAGACGAATTACTTCACAACAAATGGGAATCAAAGATTGGCACTTTCCCTTCGAAAAGTCAACTTTATAAATATATCGCATGGTTTAAAAATTCAGAGGAAGGCAAAAAAATAAAACAAGAATTCGAAGTATCCATTACAGATGAAGAATCGACCGAGATGTTAAAAAAATTGAAAAATGATACGATATCGATTGGAGATAAAAAGAAGATTCTTCAGTTATTAATACATAAATCAATGTTAAGAATTAAGAAAATAGAAACGATACAGGATCAATCTCTTATACCTGCCATGGAAAATTGTTTGATTAAACATCAATCTGAAATAAGAGAATTTATTGAGTTGTTAGCTGAGCTTGATAAAGAAATGGCCCCGGAGAAAGAAGTAATTGTAAATATAATAGATACTCGACTTCTTCCTATTATACATGCTTTTTATCGTGTAGTTCAAACTGTGGTTCCTGAAAAGTTAGAAACAATTAAAGTTAGATTAAAAGAAGAACTTCAAAAAATATTTTCATCCGACCGGAATTCAATAATCGAACAAAAACTTCTGGAGAATGATAATGTTAAAAAAGATTAAATTCTTTTTTCATATATTATCTTTTTTTAAAGATTTGCTTCCCATTTTAAAGGATAAATCTGAGGTCATCCTTAAGATTAAAGTAGATAATAGTATACATATTATAGACTATTCTATTAATCGAGAAAATGTTTTATCGTCTTTGAAATTTCTTCCGGGGTCTGAGTTGCCTAATAGTTTTAAAGTAGATTTTATTAAAACTTTTGGAAGAATTGCATCGAAATCAAATTTGAAATCTCAGTAATATAACATTACTTTTAATATTAGGAGGGCGGATGTATCATCTTGTTGATGTTTTAGGCAGTTTTGGAGATAGTAAATCTCATTATATTGAGGAAGCATACGAAGTTATCAGATTAGCATATCCTTATAAAAAATTTACAGTTAAGAAGATACACCAAATAGTTAAAAAATATTTAGATTACGGATTGCTGAAAAAAGAAAAGGATGATTTATTTAAAGGTTATTTTAAAGTGACAATTACAAAGAAAGGATTAGAAGCGCTAGAATATTATAGAAACGGGCAAGGTTATAAGAAATTAGAAGAGGGAGTTCTTAAAAATCCTATTGGAGGATAACGATGGATCTATTATCAAGTCTTTTTAACGACGAAATAAATAACGAAGTTAGCAATGAAACGGTGATTGAGAAATATGCTAAAAGGCATTCTTCAAATATAGAAAAAGAGGAACCTGGGACTATTCAAGATTTGCTTATACAAATGAAAGAAGAATTTTTAAATGGTCTTTCTAATGACAATCTTGCCCAACTTTATACTGAAATTAAATTAAGTAAAGAGGATAAAAGCGTTTCATTGAATTTTAAAGAAGAATATGATAAAGCAATAGAAGAGACAAATAAGAATAGAGCCAAAATTATAGACTATATTGTTAAAAACATGCCAGAAGAAAGACTCGGGAAAACTGCTTCTATATCTCCTTTGTGGACAGTTTCTAGGGTTAACGGTCAAGATGTTATAGTTCGACTTTATGGAGATCCTTTTGAGACGGTTGAGGATCCAAATGATTATTCAATGAAATTATTGACTAATCTGGGGATTCTTAATCAAGGGGATATGGTTGAAACTGCTAGCTTAAATGGAGAATTTGTAGGAATTTGTAATTCTTTTAGTCCTTATATACTAGTTAAGTCTTCAACTCAATTCGAGAGAATTAGACCTTCTGAAATAATTAGGATTTATGGAAAAGCTGATTAAACTTTTCAACAATTTTAGAAGTGCTTTAATAGAAGATCTTCGAGATTCTTATAATAATTCTGAAGCTAATTTTGATAAATCTGAAGAAGCTCTTAAAGAGTTACAAGCATTAACTATTTCATCTAGGCGTCCTAAACTTTACGATGAAGTTATAGATGCATTAGTTGAGTCTATTAAGGGTGAATTCAATGAATTGAAGGGAGACGTTATAAAATATTTAGGTAGAGAGAACAGAAATAAAGAAGGTTATGTAAACGGAATAAATTCTTCGTTAGATAAGATGTATAACGTATTTAAAGACTTTATTAAAGGAGCAGAACCCGGACGTATTTTATTAGACTATTTTTCTCTTATAGATCCTATCGAAAGAAAAGATGAGTCTTCTTTGGCTGAGTTTTGTAATTTTGTATATAAAGTAGACAACGAACTAGCAGAAATAGAAAAGAGTATTCTTGAATTTTCGAAAGAAACAGTAGATGTGGATTTTCTTAATTTAATAGGAAAAAAAATAGAAGGAGTTGAATTAGATATTGAGAATGAAATAAAATATTCTCATATTCCTAATTTTTCTATTATGTTAGAAGAACGTAGAAGAGGAGGTTTTAATCCTACGGAGTATCTGATAAATGCTTTATCGATAGTTAGGAGAATTGTAGGTACTTTCTTTTCGACTAATCTAATAGATAGTTTGGAAACGTCTGAGGATGTTGAGAAATTTTTAAATCTTTTTTTAAATGATCTTTTAAAAATTCAAAAAATTTTTAATGAATTAACTAAGTATTGTAAACCTATAGATTTAACAGCTGATAATAAAATTAATATGATAAAAAAATCTTTACACAATTTAAGCGAGTATTTTAAAACTAAAGAACATTTTAAAGGAAATTCTTCGATAGATGAACTTAAAAAGTCTTTAGAAAAAATAAATAATTATTTGACATTTGATAAAAAATCAGAATTAACAACAGATCCTTTTATAGAAGCACGCAACGCTTTGGAAGACGTCATTTCTAAACTTAAATATTCCGATGACTTCATTGACAAAAGTCTATTTTCGACTTTATCTATACTAAACGATTTAGTTAAAGAAAAGTCTAGTAAAACTTCTCAGAATTTGGATTCACCCCAACACCAGATTCCAGCAGTATATCGTACGCCAGATCAAGATTTCACTAAGAATACAAAAGATTTTGGAGAGATTCAAAACTATACTGCAACGTATCCAGAGAAGATAAGTAAATTAAAATCTAATTTGAGTTGTACTAAATTAGGAAACAATACTTTTTATTATAAAGATACTGGAAATAATAGGAAATTAGTTAGACTACTAGCTGATACTTCTTTTGAAAAGCCGACAAATATATATCTAGTTAATAAAGATGATGAAATTGAAGAGACAAATATACTAATAGAGAAGCCTGAAGAAAATGAATATATAGTTAACGTTGATAAGATTGATGAATACTTAGATAATCCATATTGTTTAAATGTTGTACTTAAACCGATTAGAATTATAAACGCTAAGCAATTATATTTTAATGATGTAAATGTTCAGGAATATAATAAGAGAAAAGTACTTTCTAATCATGGAGAAGTTATTAGTGAATCTCCGGATGGTTATTATGTAAGAACGCCTGAAGCAGATTATAATATTTATGTTCACAAAGTGGATGTAATCAAAGAGGAATGATAGGAGAGATTATGTATAAATTAAATGATTTTTTAAATTCTTTATCAATTGAAAAAGTATCTAAATATTTCAATGTTAATTACTCTAATGGAAAAATAGAGAAAATAGGTATTGGTAGAAGGGATGGGGAAGCCTGGGTAGTACAAGAATTTGATGTATATGAATTTGAATTAGACCCAAAAGTTAAAAAAATTTTGGAAGATGAAAAAATAGATGTCGATGAAAAACTTAAAAAGATAAAGAATAGAATAATTGAATTATATGATGATAAAAAAGAGATGGATATAAAGGAAGTTGATTGGGATAAACCTAAATGGGACGAAAAGGAAATATCTGAATGGGTTGATGAGCAACTTGAAGAATTAAAAGAAGGAAAAGAAATACAGGGAGATATTGAACTTAAAGAATTATTTGCTAAACCAAAAATATCTATTAAATCTTTTCTTGATCCTAAGAAAATAGAAGATCTAAAAAAAGAGATAAAAGAATTTAATGATTATCATATTTTAAAAACAATTAATAATTTTTCAGAAGAGGATAAATCTGAGTTAAGAAATTCTTTTACAGATGATGAAAAGAAAAAAGCTATTGAAAATGCTTTGAATAATGGTAGTATATATGAAGCTTCTGATTTAGCTGATTTTTTTGGAATGGATCAAAAAGAAGCAGGAGATATAATATCAGATGCTTTAGTTTCTAATTTTGATTGGTATAATGAAGAACCTATATATATTGTATGGATGTATAATAGAAATCCATATATCTTTAGAGGTATACTTAAAAAAATTCCTATTGATAAAAAAGACTTAGAAGAAATTTTATACAATGGTTATGAACAAGCTATTCATGATAATAATTTTGTATCTGATGCTGAAAAATTAGCTAAAGAAATGGGATTACTTGATATCTTTAAAAAGAAATTTATAGAAAAGAATTCTAGTCAAAAAATATCTATTAAATCTGAAACACTTTATGTTTCAGAAGATAATACTGAGGTCAAAAAACCAATAGACTTTAATATTACAGACGATGTTAATTCTCCTGAAGAGATTAAAACAAAAGAAGGGAAGATATATAAGAAAGTTAAAAAAGAAGCTAATTTAGATTCAGATTTAACTATAAAGAGAATAGAATTGCAGAGTATTGAAAATTCATCTTCCTATATCGATAAAATTATAAAAGAGTATGATAATAAAAACATAAGAGAAAGAATAAAAATTATTCAAGAAATAGGAAAGTTGTTAGATACACCTAAAAGAATTCCAGAATTGGAATCAAAGCTTAATAGAATAGAAGAAAAAGCAGAGTATGCAGTAAGAGTAGCAAATCAAAGATTTCCTGAATGGGAAAAAGAATTTAAAGAAAATAACCTTGTATTCTCTTTGCCTTATTCTGAATACTTTGGATTGAAAGATGAATGGATAAATGAAAGATTACAAAATTATATTAATAACAAAAATATCGAAGGTATATTACATCTTATATCTGTATTTAGATTGAATATAGATATTGATGAATTTAATGACTTAATACAAAAAAATATAGAAAATCCAGCTACTGCTTATTTTTATGCTAAATTGTTAATAACACAGAAAAATAAAGATATTAAAGATATTTCTGATAATGTAATAAAAGCAATAGCACAAGATTTAGGAGCTGCGTATTCTTTTGCTACATTTATAATAGAATCGTTAAAAAGGTCAGTTGAAGAAATTCCGCAAGATTTAATAAAAGCAATAGCACAGGATTCGAAATTCGCTTATTCGTTTTCAGTTGTTTTAATTGAAAATCCAAATATATCAATTAAAGATATTCCAGAAGATATAGTAAAGGTAGTAGCTCAGGATCCAGAATCTTCTTATAAATTTGCAGTGTTTTCAAAATATAATAAGAAAGACGTTCCAGAAATTATTATCAAAACCGTGTTGAATTCAGAATATAAAGATAAATATTTGAATTTTTTAAAGCAACACAATCTACCTTTACCTGAAATGAGTGAAAAAAAAGATGGAAAATAATATTGTTTTTATCGATACTTCTGATTCACTTAAAACGATTATTCTTAATTTTTTAAATGATAAATCTGTCCTTGAGCTTTTTGAGAAATATGAAGTTGATCATAGTATAATTAGTCATTTAATTGTTGTTGAAAAAGCAAAGAATAATCTATATGCAGAAACAGACTTTAAAAGAGGAATAATTTATTTTAATCCTAAGTTCGTTGTAAATGCAACGGCTTCTTTAATTGAAGAAGTTTTCTTTCATGAGTTAGTCCATTATATAAGATATATTACTGGAAATTCAGAGATAAAAGACAATGATAGTCGGTTCGGCAAAGAAGAGTTAGAAGTACTGAAAGAGGATGTTAATAGACTTAGAAATAATGGATATGATAACGATGCAATAATAAAATATCTTAAGGAAAGATACAACTTCGCTATTCCTGATGAGGTTATACAGGAAATAATATCTCCTCCTATAGTTGATTCTGGAACAAACGTTGGGAATCCTCCTCATATATATCCATCTTGTTTAGAAGATTTTACGGTTATTTCAATGCCTTTAGGACTTTTTGCATATTATCAGAAAGAAGGAGTTAGTGATGAAGCAATTCGCTATTTTGAAAAATTTATTAATAGATTACTTGATGCTTTTACTATTCTTGAAGACTCTTGTTTTCCTAACGAAAAGAGTTTAATAAAAGAATGGATAGATGAATTGAGAAATTTTAAAATAGACACCGATAATTATACTAATCAGATAAATGATTTATTAGAGAATCTTTTAAAATTTTTAAATGCTTTTAAATCTTTGGATTCTAGACTTGGATATCTCTCATATCAAATTAAAAATCTAAATTCATCAATTGAAAGATTAACGGGGAAAATCAATGAATAATTTTTTTGTAAAATCTCTTTTTTCTGAACCTCTAGACATCAACAGAACAAAAACAAATGACATGCTAGAGAGTCCAGGAGAAGAGGGGGCCCCTCAGGAGTTTACTAGATTTCAGAATCCAGAGTATTCGTTATTAGTCTCTATTTCGCCCGAAAGATCTTATGGAAGTGAAGGAAAGCCTCCTAAAGGTATCTATTGGCTAAATGAGGTTTTATATAACCTATTAAATGCGAAGGAGAAACCTGAAGAAGATAAACCGATTGACATTCCTAATTCTATTCCTCCGAGTGATTGGGATAATCCCGGTCATGATCCATATAAGAGATCAATGAATTATATCATATATGATAATAAAGTTTATCTGGGTGTGTCCAGTACACTCCAGGCATTAAATAAGATAGCAGAATTAAATCCTGTTTTCTTAGGAGAATTTAAAATAATTAATTCTAAAACTAAAAGAGAGATCTATGTTGAGTGCTCAAAAATAAATCGGGGTCTTCTCATATCAGCCCGGATAGATCCGTTACTAGAAACAACAATGGAAACACGTTGGAATGCTGACGAAACAGACGACCCCGATTCAGCGTATCCTCATAAGTGGTTTACAGTAACCGAGGTTCCTTCTGACCCGATTAAAGAAATTCTAAAAAGGATGGGATTTGAACATGAAGATAAAAAAGAAATTGAAAAAGAAAAGTAGAATTGTAGTTGATATTTGGGGGTGCTGGTACCTAATGAAATGAAGATGATCGATCTGATAGATTTGTTGTCTAATGAAACAGATTTAGATCTTCCTCATGTCTACGATTTGGCGAAAGAGATTTTTCAAATTTTAGAAGAACATGAAATCGTTGAATCTAAGAATATTCTAAAAAATAGATTCAACATTCCAGATGAACTTTTAGGTAGAATATTAAATTTAAAGAGAGGTCCATAACCTCCTGATAATTTCGATTATCAGGGTTAAAATTCATCCGTTATGGACCCCCTTTTTTTTTTTTTTAGTATCCCTTTCTCCATTTTTCTCTTTCTAATTCAAATATTTTTTCTTTTAATCTTTCGTTCTCTTTTTTTAATTCTTCACTAGCCACTCTTCTTAATAACATTCCTTCTGGATTACAAGTATTAAAAATTCTACCGTCCTTTGCGTCTAAAGTAAACCCAGGTCCAGATGAGTTTTCTGGTTTGGCCCAACCTACAGTTGAACCGTTTTTATCTAATACCTTGTATTCTCCCCATGATTCTTTAATTATATAGCCAAGTAGATTTCCATACTTGTCTCTTACTTGTCTTTCATTTGGATCACTTTCCCATGACATAATGTCCTCCTTATATCGGTGGATATAATAATCTTCTTATTTCCATGATATTCATTCGTGATACCCCAGAATTATTTCCGTTCCAAATCAATTCTTCTGATTCTTTTTTTCTTTTTTCGTCCATAATTGATCCTATTTTTTCATGAGAATAAGAATCTAATGAATTTAGCAAGTTTTCTTTATCTATAAATTTCATACTTATATAGTGTCTTTCAAGTATCATTGCTAAAAATAAAGCTTCGTCTTTATCATTAATATCTGATACTCTTTTTGGTAGTTCTTTGAATTCTATATATTTTGCTTTATATAAATGATCTGAGTCTTTTTCCAAAAAATGTTGTTCTCTTCTATAAAAGATTTGTTCTTTTATTATTTTTGTATTGTTGAAAATTTCAACATATAAATCCTTTTTGAAGCTTTTTTCACGTTTATCTTCTAAATCTATCTTTTCAAATACACTCACTTTTAATTTCATTTCTTCTATTTTTATTTTTTTGTATTTTAAATATTTTTTCTTTAACCAACTTAAATTTTCATAAGGGGTATATGGTATTTCTCTGTAAATAAATCCATCTTCAAGACTATAACCTTTTAATTCGTAAAAGTTATTTTGATATTTTATAAATATTCTATCTTCGACAAACGAAATTCCAATTAAATTGTAATCTAAATCTGGATCTGGTTTTTGTTTTTGTAATTTTTCGATTATTACATTATGATTTTCTTTTATTCCTTTGTAAATATGCATGATTAAATTAGATTGAATAAGTTCTTTTAGAAATTCAATTGTAAAAGGTCTGTATAACATAAAACCTCCTATATGATATTTTTTTCTATTAATAATTTAATCGCTAATAATATTTCTATACTCAACTCTTCTAATTTTATTTTTTCTAATTTTCCATTTGAGTGTTTTACTTTAATATCATTTTTTGAAATTTCTAGTATCTTTATTTTCTGTGATTCTAAATTGACCGAATTTCTGAGATCGATTTTATTTACTTTATTTTTTTTAAGATAGTCAGCTATATCCATTTTAACAATAGGAGATAGAATTTCTGCTAGCTGATACTTTAATATTATATCAAGATCTTTCATTTTTTCCTCCTATAATATTATTGTAGGTTTAAATCTGGATACTAATTCTATTTCTTTTTCGACAGCAGACCAAAAATTTCCTGTTTCTATTAATTTCATCATTCTTTTTTTAATTATTTTTTGTCTTACTTCGTCAAAATTATTCATTAATACTATATCTAATGTAATCATGTCCTTTTCGGACAAATTATATCTATTTTCTCTTATAAAATTTTTTATTATTTCAATTTGGTGTTCTGAAATAATTGGTAAATAAAATTCATATATATTCGTTTTTAATAACGTTTTTAATTCCTTCAAAAAATTCAGATACAATTTTTTAGGTATTAATAGAACGGTTTGATCCAATTCCAATTCAATATCTTCTTCTTTGAGTGTTTGTTCTTTTATTTCTTTTTTTATTGGAGTAGGGTCATCAGCTTTAAAAGCTTGAGCTCTTACAAGTCTAATCCCTGTTTTTATTAACATATCTCCTTTAAAACTTAGATTTTCCGCTCCTCCCATATCTAATATTATTCTAGAATCTATTTTGGAAGAAACTTTTAGTGATATTCTTGCATCTATATTTGCTTTTAAATCTCCTTTAAGTATACTAGCAGAAGGTCTCTGGGTCGATATAATAACATGAAAGTTAAAAGCTCTTCCCATTTGAAGTATAGATCTTAATTCCTGGTATCCTTCTTTATCTAACTTCAATTCTGCAAACTCGTCAATTATTAAAAAGTAATGTTTGCTTGGAGAAAAACCATTTAAAATATATTCTTGATGTCGTTTCATTTCATTATAAAATCTTTTAATTTCTAGAATTGCTGTATCGTTATCAGTAATCATATTTATTTTATCTTTATAGTTGATAAAGTCAATTAATTTGAAATCTATCAATGTAATTTGGCATTCAGTTTTAAGTAATTCATTAATGATTAATTTTATTAAATTAGTTTTTCCTGTTCCTGTTGCACCTCCTATTAATAGATGAGGGAATTTAGAAAAATCTAAGCTAATTACTTCATCTTCGATTGTTTTACCTATTTTAACTGTTGTTTCTGGGTTATTAGTTTCTTTACCTGTTGATTTTTTGGGAATTTGTATAGATAATTCATTTGATTCTGGAACGAAAGTATTCACGTTTATTCTGCCTGGAGACTTTACTTCTCTTTCAATAAATTCAATTTGAGATTTTGAAAGTTGTATTGGCGTATTGCAGGTAAAAAAAGCCTGATAAGATTGTTCATTTTCTATTATTCTTGTAATTTTAATAGTGAATCCTAATTTATTAAATACTTCTATAATTGTTTCCTTCATAATAGTCCCCCTTAGACTATTCTAAAAGTTTAGTTTCTTTGAGTTCTCCTTTTTCATATATAAATAATATTTTATTTATTGATATTTGAACTGTTTCTCCATCCATCTTTTCGATACGAGGAGTGTATATTTTTATTAATTCATTTAATATAACTCTAAATGTTGCTTTCATTATAGATTTTTCAATATTATATCTTATATTAGATATTATAAATCCAACAAATAATCCACTTGCAATTATTAAGATAATATCTATTAGTTTGAATGAGTAGTAGTTCATGTATATATTATATAACGATTGTGTTTAGAATTCAATCTATTTTTGTGAAACCCCAGGGAGCTAATTGATATATTATTCCGTTTTCTTTTATATTTTGATTGAATGAACATATTATCATAGATGTTTTTCCTACTTTATGAAATCGAATTGGTTTTTCTATTTCTATGTTGTTTGAATTTGAAATAAAAAATCCAGTGATTCTATTGTGTTTAGTAGACGGGAGAATCGTATAGTTATTTATTTCAATGTTTTTATACCAAGATTTAGCATATATCAATTCACCGTAGATAGAGTTAAAATCTTTTTGTATATTTTTAAAAAGATCTTTATGAAATTGAACAATTATCTTTAACCCAGGTTTAGATAAATTTATAACATTGAAAAATTTGTACGTTGGATTCCATCTCGGTTTTTCTAACTTTATGTTAAAAAATATATTATTATTCATTCGAGCGTTTTTTAGATTCCATCGAGTATTTTTGAAAATAGTATCTTGCTATTAAAAGACTGTCGCCTTTTCCATCTTTTATTTTATCTTCAATTTCAGGGAATATTCTTTTTGCTACCATATCTGAAGCTTGTTTTAGTTCTCCTTTTTCTAATCCTGCTGGTAACATTACCTTTTGCCATTCCTTGCTATCTATAAATAGATAAGGAATTTTATAAATTTTTAAACATATAAGTTCTGCTTCAAGAGCTCTTAAAGCGCTAGTTGTAGATTTGAAACGCATCGGGTTGACCATTGGACGTTCCATAATAGCGATACTTTCGTCTGGAAACGGGATGTATTCTGAAAATATTAATAATAGTTTTTCAACATTAATTCTATTTATAAATTGTTTTGTTTTTGTATAATTTAGATCTTTAAATATTGGAATAGAATCAAAAAATTTCAGTTTTCCATCTTCTAGAATAGTGATAGATCCAGTGACTCCATTATCTATGGCGATAGTATATTTCATGATTTCCTTAAAAATTATTTACCGGGGTCCTTTATTTTAAGAACCCCGGTTGTATTTTAGATTATGACGTTTTTGTCATTAATTCTTTTATTTGGGCAGCTAGTTCTTTGCGTCTTTTAACTCCTTCTCTTACTTTTTCTACTATTTCCTTTTTCTGTTCTTTAGGAGCTTCTTTATATCCTTCCAACAGTTTTTTGTTTTCCATGCTTATCTTTTTTCTCAATTCTCTAAGTTGTTTTATTTCCTGAGATTTTGAGTTCTGATTTTGATTTTCTTCCATACTGTCCTCCATAATAGTATTATATAAGATTTCCTAGAAACGTTCAACCGGATTTTTGAGTTTTCTTTTCCAAGAGTATTCGCTGTATTATTAACTTTATCTTCTCAGGAATATTTTTTCTTCTGGAGAGATCCTGCAATACTTCGATCGGAAGATTTGCCGGCACCTTTTTTACTTTTTCTGGATTTTTATTTATATTAATCCAGAAATCTAATACTTTTTTGTTAATCTTCGACATACTTTTATTACCTTTAGTTCTTCTTTTCGTGTTAGTTTCAAATTAGAGCATATCTCTAATAATTTGATATATCCTTTTAATGTATCTATTGGGTTCGATGAATTTAAGAAAGAAGGTATGTTCGTCTTTAATACGTCTTTTATTGCCAATTTTATTTTCTTATTGCTGATTATCTTGTCTAATCTTTTTAATGCATTCATGTGATATATTATATATTTTTTTACAAAAGAATTCAATCTTTTCTTTTCATTGTGGTGAGAAGATCTACGTCGTAGTATGTATTGCACGATTCGCAATGATAAAATGCTCGTCTCAATTGAATAATCTTATTAGGGTCGTTTTCTCCACAGACCGGGCAGCTTCCTCGTTTTAATTTATTATGTTGTTTATATTTAGTTCTTTTAGGATTTAATCCATTATTACTCATTTTTCCTCCTTTTAATCTTTTACGCTTGATTTTTTCGAATATACGGTATTTACGACTTCTAAATAATTAAAAGAATCGTCGAATATTTCGTTTGTCGTTTCTCCGTTTAATTCTTTAAGAACATATTTTAAATTATTATTGTCCCATTTAACTTCGTATTTTGAGAAGTCGTTTTTGACAATGTCTCCTTCGTATACCTCTTTTCCATTTTTATCTCTTTTTCCCGTCCAGCGCATTATAACATATTTTCTAGGATCTAAATATTTCAATGTTGTAGTGGCACAGTATTTTACAAATACATATTTATATAAATCCCCAGCATTTGAAATAAAAAACTGGGGTGAATCTATATCGCCTGGATAATAAGTTTCTTTTTTCTCTATATCAAATATTCTGTATTTCATTTTTCCTCCTCTAATCCTTTAACTGAAATTGTATGACTTTCAAGTATGAAGTCTATGAACTGTTTTGCTATTGTTGTTGAAAAGTTTTGTGTGTCATATACCCATTTTTCTTTGTAAGAAGGTTTTAGATTTCCTGTTAATACTTCAGCCGATTTTAGAGTTAGAGCTTTGTCCAGTTTTAAGAATATTCCTTCTTGATATAATCTTAATAGTCTGAATCCAAAATTTACCGTTTCTATCTTGGTTAATCTTGTTCCTTTAAGTGGATTAAACAGTCTTTTTTCGGGAGGAATTATGTCGGAAGCTAGATCGGTGCACAGTTTCCATAAAGGACCAAATTGATTTACATCAAATTCGATAGTATTATCTTTTTCATTCTTGACTGTTATTTTCATACTTTTCTCCTTCTAGAATTTAATTGTTATTCGTATGCCTATCCAATCTTTTTTGAATAACATTTTTAGCAATTCACGAAGTAAAGTAGTTTCAAGAATTCTAACTTTCCCTGAATCCTTTATTTCTTCGATTGTTATTTTCATTTGTCTTCTTTTATTATATACTTTTTATTTCTTTCGTTCAATTTATCTTGAATCGTTTTAATATTTTATAAGCAAGTAGTCAAGGAAAGAATCTGGGTTATCCATTAAAAGAGCTTCTGTATTCTTGCGAATCAATACTATTCCGTTTACATTATTGTCTGATAGTATTCGATTGAATTCTTTTTTAAGTTTTGAAGCATATTCCACTATATATTTTCCTTCTAGATTGCGATAATTGATTATACTTTTTATTAATCGTTCAAATTCTTCATTTGTCATTATCACTGCTTTGTTCATATAATTTTCTCCTTTTTGAATTTATTTTGTTATCTTGTTTATTCTATTGAAGTAGTTTTCTAAGTTTTTATATTGATTATTTATGAAATTCTTTATAATCTCTAAATTTTTAGGTTTCAATGATTCTTTTACCGTTTTGTTTAGAGATCTTTTAAGTATAAATAGTAGTCTTTTTTGTTCTTCAAGATTTTTCTTAATTTTATTTTCTGCTTTTTTTCTTCGTTTTGTTGAAAAATCTATTGCATTGTAATAATCCCTCATTGCTGATAGTAGTTTAGAGTTTGTATTTTTGTATTTATTGGTTATAGGGTTTATTATTTTAGGAAGCAGATGGAATGGGTATTCTGAAATATTATTTCTTAATCTTTTATTTTTTTCTTTTATGAATTCAGTTGTTAGATATTTTCCAATGGTGCTATCTTTGTCGTTGTTTTCGTAATTAGCATTTTTATATTTTTCTAGTATTTTTTCATGTTTTTCTATTATTTTTAGAATTTTAGAAGAATGGTATTTGCTGTTAATTTTTAGTTGTTTTATTTTGTTTAGTTCTGGTTTTATGTTTATTTTTGTATATTTTTCGCAAATGGTGTAGTAAGCATTTTTTAATATTTTTTCGAATTCTTTTTTGTTTTTGAAGTATTTTTTTACGTATTTGTTTAATGTTTTTGATGCATATCCGTAGTAATTTTTGAATATTTCTTCGGCAGGTTTGTCGTCCATGGTTGCGTATCGTTGTTCCGGTCCGTAGATTGAATTTTCTTCAGCCTCTTCCCAAGTTTGAAAGTTGAAAGAAGGTTTTGAGTAGTTTAGTTTTTCCTTGAATTTTTCTTCTCCTATAAAGTTGTCCCAGTCGTATTTGAGGTATATCCAAGGAGTATTGAATATTTTTTTAAGTGTTTTAATTGTTTCGGTTTTTAGGTATGTAGTTTGATTGATTAGATCGTTAGAGATTGTTTTCATTAGTCCTCCTATTAGATATTATATATGAGTTCTTAGAATCTTTTAGATAATTGTTAGATTTTTTTCCTTTAAGATTTCGTTGCATTTATCTATGATTCTTTTTTTGAATTTTTTTATTTTGAATAGGAAATCTAGTATTTTTTTATGTCCGTATCTAGCTGTATAGTAGTAGATATATTCTTTTACTGGATTTATGTTTGCTCCACGTTTTATTAGAAATTTGAGTAGTTCTAGGTCTCCGTTTAATATTGTGGATGCTGTTAGTGAAGTATTATTTTTTACGTTTAATCCATGTTTTACTAGTAATTTAGTTATTTTATTTAGTTTTGATTCATTTTCTGGTATCGCTTCGTTTCCTTTAATTAGGTGTACGTCTGCCCCTTTTTCTATTAATAACTCAATTATGTTGTAGTGTCCTTGTTTGATTGCATTTTTGAGAGCGCTTGCATTATATCCGTTGGGATCCGTTCCTTTTTCTAATAGGTATTTGACTATGTTGTATTTTCCTCTTTCTGCAGTTTCCATAAGTAGGTAGTCGTTGTCCTGTTTAGATCCGCATTTTTCCAGGAATTTTACTACTTCTAGGTGTCCGTTTAAAGCAGCGAATTTCAAAGCTTCGTCGTTTATTTCATGTACATCTGCTCCATTTTCCACTAAAAATTTGACTACGTCAAGGTGGCCTCTGCTAGCGGCTATTCTGAGTGGAGCGTTCATTTGAGCATCTATATGGGATCCTCGTTTTAGTAGAAATTTTATGATATTTAGATGTCCTGTTTCTGCAGCTATTACTAAAGCCATGTCATGTTCAGCGTGTATGTCTGTTCCTTTTTCTATTAATTGTTTAATCTTTTTCAGGTTTCCCTGTTTAATTGAATCCCAGAGTAGGTATTTGTTTTCAGTAGTTTGATCTGTGTATTGTTTCATTTTTGTCTCCTAGAACAGATCGTTTTATTTAAATTTTTTAGGAACATTTGATCTGTTATTTTGCCAAGGATTCCTAGTATATCTATTAGTATATCCTTGCCTTCCCACTTATCTTTAATTTTTGCTTTTAGCTATATATTTGGCATATTCATAAGTTAACCAAGAGTCTTTAACTACTGGGATTAATAATTCAGTTAATTTTTTTGTCTCTTCTATTTATAGCATATTTTAATTTCATTTTTTCTCCATAAAGAAATAACGGCCACCAGCTTTATAACATATTGGAACTCGAACAACCTCTTGATGTATATAGACTTCTGGAGGATCGTCAACATAAATAATCTTACCTTTTTTAAATTTGTTTTTCATCTTTATATGGCAGCATTTATTACCATATATTGAATTCTTACATCTTGAACATCCTAATGTTTTCATTTTTCCTCCCTTAAGTATCTTTCTTTTACTTCTTTAGGGTAATTACCCTTATTTAGTAAATACTTAACTATTTTCAAATGGCCGTTATTAGCAGACCAGCGTAAAACACACTCTCCTTCTGTATGTATATCAGCTCCTTTGTTAACAAGATATTTAACTACTTCAAGATGCCCATTTTCCGAAGCCCACCGTAGGGCAGTTTCATCACCAGCATTAACATTTGCTCCTTCTTTAATAAGCATATCTAAAACCTTTGTATTGAGTATTTTACCTATATATTTTAACCTAATCTTTTTTGCTTTATATTTTTTGGGCGTCCCTGGATTTTCATAGATTTCGCTTAATGGCTCTACCTCGTAAAGTTTTGTTCCACAATCTATGAATGTAAGTATATCTTCTTTAGCAAAGTATATCCCTCCAGGTTGGCAATCGCCAGAAGGATTGAACGGTAAAGGGTCTTCGTTTATACCTTCTTTATAAACTAAACCGTGGTGTCCTTTCGGGTTTACTATTTTATAGTATTTCATATTTTTCTCCTAATGGATTTTTCTTTGTATTGTTTAGTTTAATTTCGATATCCGTTCTAGATGCCAGGTAGTCTGCGATGTGGACGATCATTTCAATATTATTTCTCGGTTGTAGTTCCCATTTTCCGTTGTGTCTAGATGCTATTTCTAGAATTTTTTGGTGCCAGTTTCCCGGTTGGAATTGTTTGGCGAATTCTGTTAGTGCGGCCCCGTGTTTTTTGAAGGCAGTTTTCCCGATTTCTGAGTATGTATCTATAGAGTCGTCGCCGTATTTGAGGATGTCGTGTATGATGCATGCAGCTATGATTAAGTCTTTATCTGTGGAGTTTATTTCGTATATATTGCATAGGTAGGATGCTATTTTTATTACTTTTTTTGTATGTATGATTAGCCCGCCTTCTTTTTGTTCATCTTCCGGGTGGTATTTCCCGGTGATAGAGGCTGGGAGTATCCAGAATTTTTTAGGTGCCTTTTCCAATATTTCAAAAGTTGCTTTTGCAATTTCTGGATTCGAGATTAGTTTTAATTCTTTGTCGAGGTTGTTCATAATTTTTTCCTATTTTAGTAGATTTAGTATATCTTTTTCCTTTATATCCAGAAAGGTGCCGCAGACTGGGCAAGAGTATTTGAAGTCGCACTTTATAGTTCCCTTTTTGTGGTATATGATTTGTTCGTCTTCGTATTTCATGTTGTAGTATGCATTTTCAGTTTTTACACATTGTATATCCTTCAGAGATTTGAATATTTTGTTACAGTTTTTGCATTTTAATTCTTTTTTTAGGTAGTTGTTTTTTTCGACGAAGATGTTTTCGAATAGTTCTTTTAGCATCGTGAATATTTCTCCATTTATTTTTATTATATAGTCTCCTTCTTTTGCAGTATATAATATATTATCTTTTTTGAATTCTAGGTGTAAAGGTAGTCCAGTCTTTTCCTTTTCATTGGTTCCTGGATTTGCTCTTGATATAGTAGGGTTGAATATATTAGGAATTAGATTCAGGATTTCCTTTCTGTTTGCTACATTTAGTTGGATTGCTTTTATTTCGATGTCGCTTTTATATATTTTCATATTTCCTCCTTTATGTTGTTTATGATTTTAACATCTATAGTATATATTTCTATAGGGGTTAGTTCCTTTCCCCCTGAATATTTTTTGATTTTAGATTCTTCCATTTTTTTCCTTGCAAGATTTTTCTATGGTATATTTTTTAATTAAGTTTGAGATTTCCTCTATAATTTTTTCAGTAGGTTGGTTTTCGTCTATATTATTTTCTGTGTTTGTTATTAACCCCATTGGTTTTGTGAATATAGCTAGTTCACATTTTTCTATAGTAGGGAATATTAATAATCCCATAGAATCCGAGGTCCATTCCCATATTTCTACATTCCATTTTTTTCTTAATCCCCTTAGTATTTCTCCTCTTTTTTTGTTTTTCCTGTAGGTTTTCCCTTACCAGTTGGTCTACCATCATATCCTTGATTCCCGGTAGTCTTGTGTCGTTGTTTTTAAGTTTTACGTACCATTCTTTGTTGTCCTTGTAGATTTGGTATCCTACTCTATTTTCCTCTTCATTCCAGATGTTTTCAGGATCGAAGAATTCCTTTAGTATTTCTTTTTTTCCTTTTATTTTGATTATAGCCATTCCGTCTCCTGAATCCATGGTATATATTGCTATAGGGGTTAGTCCCTTTTCCCTGAATATTTTTTTGATTTTCTTAGAATCTTTCATTTTCTTTTTATTTGATTGTGAATTTTACTATTTGTGCAAAGAAGCCCAGTATTCCAAGTAATCCTAGTGTTAGTCCTCCTATGAGAAGGTAGTTGTACAAGATTCCCAGTAGTATTTCTTTTAATTTTTTAATTTCCCCTTTAGGTTTGATTATGGTTCCTATTATTAATAATATAATAGAGGTAGCTAGATAGGTTTGATAGTGTATAGCTATGTCTTTTGCTAATTCTTTCATTTCTCCTCTTTAGAAATTATTACTGTATATTTTTTACCACGGAATTCTTTTAAGCACATATTAGTTTTTTTAGGTGAGGTGCCCCGTAAAGTAGTATTGAATAGACAGCAAAGATGTTCTTCGTAATTACCAAATTCCCCATTACAAGATGTTGAATTTAAAAAAGGGCAAGATAAGCATTCTTTACCCTCAGGTATTTTTAATTTTTTTATTATAATATTTTTCATACTTTTGCTCCTAGCTTTTTAAATTATATACCCCCAGCCCCTTTTGTTCAACGGAATCTAGTACCTCTGGTCACCAAGCTTCTATTCCCTTTTAAAAAAAGTCCAGGGGACCTCTTATTTTATATTTTTATCATAGTTATCTTTAATCTTCTTTTTTTATGGTGCTCTGAATTCTATATTTCTTTCTTTGATTACTCCTAGAATCTTTATTTGGTTTATTCTATATTCTTTTAATTGCCCCGGAATCTTTCTTTTTGATTACCCTATATCTTTTTAATTACTCCATATTCTTTTTGATTACTCCCCGAATCCTTCTTTCTTTTTTGGTTTCTCTGTATTCTTTTTGGTTACCCTAGACTCTTTCTTTTTGATTACCTCCAAAATCCTTCTTTTGGCTATCCTCAGAATCCTTTCTTTTAGTTACCCCAGAGTCTTTTCTTTTTGATTTACTCCAGAACATTTCTTTTTTTTTTTGGTTATCCCCGGAATCTTTCTTTTGATTACCCCAGAATCCTTCTTTGGTTTCTCCGGGAATACTTCTTTTTTGGTTTCTCCGGGAGAGGGGTTCCCAGGATTGTTCCCTCCTGTATGTTGAGATCGTGTGTATATTGTGGTTTCCTGTGCGGTATAATGCTTGGTATAATAGAGGAGGGTGACCCGTTGATGGTAGATCGTATTGGGGTTCCTGATCTTAGATTTCTTAGAGAGAGTAATCCTTGAGAGTTCTTAGAATCCGTTTAGTCTGGTTAATCCCCGATGATGCCAGGTTAATTTTTGTATTCCTTGTGATAGAAATCTTATCCTTAGCTCTGGCCTGTAGCCGGGAGTGACCTGGGTGTTGGGGGATTTGAGAGAGCCTGTTTAGAAATACGCTATAATATATTATTTAAATTTTATTGAGATCCCTTCGTTTCTAGTGAACATTTGGATGGGGGCCCAGTTGTAGTTGAAGTCTTCTGGAGTTTTAGAATTAGCAAGGATGCTGAATAGTCTGGATAGTATGTCGAAGGCGTTCTCGTTTAGAATCTTTTTAAGCTCTGGAAGATGTTTATTTAGTGTAGAGATGGCTTCATCTTTTAATTCTTCGAAGTGAGATTCTCTTTGGGATACTGGGTATTTATTCCAGGTTTTTGAAAGATCTATTATATATCTTGGTTTCATTTGAATTTTCCTTCTTTGTATAGGGTTTTAACCCGGTCCATTTTAGATCTCTAGTTAGAACTTTGAAGTTTTGACCCATATTCTGACGTTGTCTGCGAAGTCGTAGAATTGGTTCCAGTAGTGGTTGAAGGTGTTGAGTGATTTGGATTTTGAGAGTTCTTTGATTATCTCGTCGTAGGATGGCAGGTAGTCTGGACCGAGTTGGGTTTTGATTGCATCTCTATAATTTTTTAATATAGAGACGATTTCTTTCTTTACTTCCTGGAATATTTTTGGATCGTGTATAGAGTCGCTTGGGTATTTATTCCAGGGTTTTGAGACGTCTATTGTTAGTTTCCAGTTCATTTTGGATTCCTCCTTTATTTGAATTTTCCTTCTTTGTATAATTGTTTGATTCTGTTTATGTAGAATTTAATTAATTCTTTTTTTGTGCCGAGGTGAGGATTCTGTACTGCGAAAGTTTTAGCTTCAGGTATATAATATTTAAGAATCTGTTGAAATGTCTTTTCACCTTTAAAAAGTTTGAAGTAGTTGGGGATTCTCAAATTTATTTTCATACACCCTCCTATAACTCACTTTTGTAGCGCGCGTCACACGTATTAATATGTCAGTGACTTTGAAGAAGAGAACCTCTTGGGATCTAGAGAAATTCAAGTCTGGAGTATATCCCAGGGTGAATTGTTGAACCCTATCTATAAGATAGGGTTGATCGAGAATATCCAGAGTAGAGTGAAAAAGAAGAAATTTAGTTGAGAAGAACCTTAGATGAAAGTATCTGGATATATAATTGAACCCTATGCATAGCATAGGGTTTCTAATCTGAGAATGAAAAAATAACAATTCTAACTACTTAAAAGTCCTTTGGGCTATATGCCAGAGATGAAATTCTGAACCCTATATTATATATAGGGTTTGACGGGAGGATCGGGAATAATTTCTGGGTTTTATGAAAAAAGATAAAGAGAACATCTGATCCTCCCTAGTACATTATATATCAAAACTAACAGGGATTCAATTTGTTCTTTAAGCTTTTCTCCATAAGTATGACACCATAACTCTGACTTTTTCATACACGCCTCTTTGTTTGACATGCAGGACAGACAACCCGATTATCTCTACGTTCCCATCCATTGGTGTCTGCGATGTACTGAGCTTCTTGAAGAGTAGTAAAGAGAGTAACAAACTGATTCTTACAACGATCACACTTTATCCTAAAATATCTAGCAGAAGAGACTTTAGATTCGTCGAGAATCAAGTCGTGCTCCTTGATCGCCTCTTTCAACTCTTCTATGGAATCAAAGACGACAGAACCGAAACTCTTATAGGAATATCCGGTGAATTCTTCTATCATCTTTCCTCCACTAAACTATCTTTCAATTCTGCTATCTTAACATCTATCTCTTCAACGACTTTCTCGATTACCTTCTTATCATAAGGATCGTCTGCAGAGATCCAGATGTCGAGGTCTTTTATTCCAACTAAGTATATCTCTCCTTGCATCGCTTTTATCCAGTTGTCTAGCGTATCATTGAATACCTTTTTAGCAAGAGCCTTAGTGTACTTTCCATGGATCTTCTTCACTGCTTCCTTTGTAATTCCAATAAAACCTAAACAACCCGAATCCCAGGGATCATTGAAAGAAGAAGTACTAAACTGCAATCCAGAATGATCTAGCAAGTGTATCTTGGAATATACTACACACCTCTTTGCTACCTCCTTCTCCATCTCGTCGAAAGATGAGAAGTCGTTAGGATTAAGACCGAGAGTATTGGGGAAAGAATATCTCTTGTGGAAAAGTGCGAATTCCAAATACTCTTCTGCATCCTGGATCAAATACTCAATCTCGGTATCATCTTGCTCCACATCTAAGTCTTTTGTCCCATCTTGAAGATTCTTTTTCAACTCCTCTAACTCGACGATCTTCTTCCTTACCTCTTCATTTACGTCTTTTACTAACTCCTGCACCTTTCTTTTCTTTACTTCTATGTTTATGTTCATACTACCTCCTTATATTAATCTTTTTAACAAAAACTTTTTTAAACGGTCTTCTAAACTATCGCTGATCTTAAACCTTTTATTCGTATAAAAATCTTGGACATAATTATTAATTATATCGAATGAATGCTTTCCAATTATATAACCTGTTTGAGTATAAAAACATCCGAGATTTTTCAAAATATTTAAAACTTTAGTTTTATCTGGATCTCTTTTTTTCAAATGCTCAAATTTTATATCATTCACTTCTTTCTTAAATTGCTCATTTTCAGTAATATCAATTCGAATTAAATCATCAACTAAAGATATACTATTAAACTTTTTTACATCTTCTATACTGCCTTTTACATCTACACATATCCTACTATTTATTCTATTAACCCCTACAATTAGTAGATCACGCCAAAGAGGATAAACTTTTAATTCATTAAATTCAAGAACGCCCAAATCTAATTTATTAAGATATACCTTATCTTCATCTGTTATAACATACAAGTTACTTTTAAATAAGAATGCTTTTCTGATGCTAAATTTTAATTCTTTTCTGATTTCTGATGCATTCTTTCTTACCAGATGTTCAATTACTTCTGCATAACCCTTTAGATTAGCGATTTCTTTTAATTTCATACTGACTCCTTTATTATATATTTTTTTACTCTTTGTTCTATTTCGTCTATTGACATACAGTATTTTAATGATAATTCACCGACCTTTATATTATTTTTCTTGAATGTTAATAGCCTTTCAAATAAATAGAAGTGGTCTTTATCAGCTTTTATGTTATCTTTAAGGTATTCTAATATCTCGTTTATTTTATTACACTTCTCTATTTCTTTTTTATTACTGTTTATTTTATCAATTATTCTTGCTTTTGTATATATATCATGTATCTCTTTATTATCAGATTTTATCCAATATTCGTTATCATTAATTTTTCTAGTTATATTTAATTCTTCTAATTTCTCTTCTTTACAAATTATTCTTACCTCGTTTCCAAATACTTTATCTATTACCATTTTTTTATAAGTACGAGATGTAATATCTATCTTATTTTTATCTATAGGATCGAATATCGGAATTTCTAAAACTCGATCATCATTTGTAATTAGGAAATACGACTGTTGATTTGAATATAAAGAGTCCCCCATGAAATAATCTTTTACTATATAATCTTTAAGAATTTTATTTGCTTCATTTTTATGAGTTCCTTCTGTTGCTATTGCTTTCCCATCTTTAATTGATAGAACTAATTTCATAACACTCCTCCCATTAAGTATCTATCTATATACCTATCTAAATTTTTTCTTATTACTACACTTTCTCCAACTTCAAAATTATTTTCATCTTTAATTACTACTGTTACTTTCTTATTTATAATTACCCTATTTTTATTAATATATATACAATCATATTTTTCTAACTCGGGTATTTTTCTTGCTTCTTTCTTATGATAATTGGATATAAGAGGGACTAGAAAAGAGTCATTTACATCTGTATAAATTTTTATCCCACTATTGGATACTTCTACGTTGTTGTCTGTGTAATAAGGAAGAAGCCGTTTTACTAAGACTGATAGAGTGCCAAGGAGTTCAATAGTAATATTATTTACAGAGAAAATTATATATGCATCAATTACAAATCCATCTATTACTAATTTTCTGAAAGTAGGGGGTCGCAGTGTATTGTTTTCTAGTATATAAAACTTATCTTTTGTTATTACCCCAATGACTTCGTCATAAAAAATAATATCGTAAATAGGTTCTTTAGTTAATTGAGAAAGATCGACTTTTTTAAGGAACTCTTCTTTTATAATATCATAAAGTCTATTTATTGAAGAAACATTACTGTTTTTTACAATTTGTGTGATTTCCATTTTTCCTCCTATGAAAGTCCTAATTTTATAATTGCTTTCTTAAGTCTCTCTTCGAATTTTTCATCTCTGATTACTTTTATAGTTCTGTCTATTAAGAAACTATTAGATCGAACTTTTACTTCGTGATTTCCGTAATATAACGTATGACTGTATACATAGAATCCGAATTTTTTTATTATATCTTTTTCTTGTTGGGTAAGTCCCAAAAAATCGCCGTGTATATCTATTGATAAAGGTTGTAATTCCTTCTTTATTATATAATTGTTTGTGATGTCCAGAAGCAATCCGCTTAATGTATCATAATATATTGGAACTTCAAGAGCGATAATGTCTTTTAAATCTCCTTTTACTGACAGATATATTTTCTTATCTTCTTTATATATGCCTTCTACTATTAAATTTTTATACAATCGATAGGACAGATCAAATATTTCTGTTTCAAAGCCAGTACTATTTTTTTCAAGTATAATTTCTTTGGCTTCGTTGTCTTGTGTAATGATATATAAATATTGTTTGTATATAAATGCTTTTTTTATTGTATATCCTTTTAGTTTATCTTTCAATTTAGAAGCATATATTCTAATTAACGCTTTACTTGTGTACGAGTCTTCTGTATTTATCAATACACTAGTATTTTTTAAACACTCTTCATATAATTTATTCATACCACGTCTCCTTTTATTAATTCAGGAATTCTTTTTATGTGTATGGATTTATTTGGTCCTCCTTTTATTATTTTTGCAGTTTTTCTACTACTATTAATTTTGAATGTATAATTATTTGTCCAGATTTTAGGATGAGCGTATACATATTTTAATCCTTTTAGATGTTCTGCAATATCTTGATTGTTTTCGTTGTTTACTCCTGTTATTTCTGGCAACAGTATGTCATCTTCTGACGAAATGTCAAATGTAATTTTATATGTTATTTCTTTTATTTCTGCTTTTAAATTTAGATTTTTTATGGTTGTCAATACTCTTTCTGGAGTTCCATGTATCCCTATTCTAAATTTATCTCCAACTTTATCGACACGCACTATTGCAAGATTTTTAATAACTGGGATATCGTTCGTCCTGTTTATACTTGGAGCAATATTAAAACGATCATTGTAATATAATTTCCAGACTGCTTTTTTTGTTATGATTATCGTTGTCATGTCGTCTATAATGATGTCAATTATGCCCTCTTTTTTAGGTTGATCTAATTTATCGAGATTTTTTAAGATCATTTCTTTAAATTTATATTTGCGATAAATTTCAATTGCTTCTGTCTGATTCGAAGTTTGTTTGGATATTTCTTTAAAGATCTCCGTTACTTCGTCCATGGCTCCTCCTTTTCTAATTCTTTTATTAAATCGAATTCTGTTTGTATTTCTAATTCGTAAAAAGAGTATACCGTAATTTCAAGATGTGGATAAATAGGATGTCGTTTGAGTCTATTTATTATTCTTAAAACGTTTCCTTCGAACTCGTATACTATTTTTCCATCTTTTTCAACTTTTTCTACTGCGAATCCATTTGTTATCTTTTTCTTTTCACATATTGGACCATCAGGATATCCGGCATATTTATAGTCCTTCGACAAGAGTATAAAAACGAAATCATTTAAAAGGCGTTCTGGATATATATCGTAAATTTTTCCGTGTTCTTTTCTGAATTTTATTATTTTTTCCTTATTATTCAAAAGTAGTTGTTTAAATTTAGCTATTGCTAAATCGTTATATATTAGATCAGGATTCCAATACATTTTAGCCTCCTCTTCATTGAGAGATTAAGAATTTTTTGATTTTATACTCTATATTTTCTTCTTTAGGTTCTTTTATCTTATATTCATTTATTGATATGTTTCTATTATCATTTTGCCCTGTGATAAGAATTTCGTCTGTTCCATTGAATGAGCAGTGATATTTACCGTATAAATACATATACAATCCATATCCGTGTATTTTAAGATCAAATTTCTTGAGAATTTTAAATGTCATTTTTATTTTGTGCATTTCAATTTCATATACTCTGTTTAGTAAAAGATCATTTATTTCCTTTTGAACTTTTTTGTCATCTGTTATATCTATTTTTACCTCATATTCATCTATTTTGTATGGAAGATTTAATGCTTTTATGTCATCTATTCTTCCATTTACGACTGCAATTGTTCTTTTTTCTTTTAGGACTGTTATTATTCTTAGATCTTTATATAGATAATAATCGACGTATTTATAATCATCTTTGGGCTTATCTATTGCTATTTGTATTAAATCATCTTTGCTAGTAATTGCAAACCAATAGTATCTATCTCTAAATATCTTTCTAATTTTGTGCCACTCCATAAACAGTCCAAGTTCTTTTAAACTTGTTTGAGAGATACCCATTGCTTCTATTTTTTCGTTATTAATCACTTCTTTCATTAATAGGTTCCATTTATTCATTAATTCCTCCTATTCCGGAATTTCTACGACTAATCCGAAGGGAGGTTTTATTTCATTCCCTTCGTAGGTAACCCAGATCGTTTTAGGTTTTGGGGTCCAGTCTGGGTATGTGCCTGCTAGATCTGAAAGATAGATTACAAGATCTGCTTTTAGTTGTTCTGCTCTTTCAAAAGCAGGTATAAAAGAGGTTCCACCTCCTATTTCTATTGATTTTATTTTATTGACAGAAGAGAGGGGATATTCCCTATATATTTGATCGTGTACTTCTAATACTTTTACTTCTTTTTCCTCTTTGAGAATTCCTCTTAGTTCTCCTATCAATTTTTCGAGCATTGAGTACATCGACCCTGAGACATCTAAGGCTACTACTACGTTTGTCCCTTTATTTTTTATTCTACCTGCTAGAAGATCTGTTGTTCTATTTTCTCTACTCCAACTTCTAGATCTTCTGAGAGGTTTGCTATTCTTGATGTACCTTTTCAGGATAGCTCTCCAGTTGCATTTACTTATCATTTCAAGGATCTTCTTTCCTAGTTCAGGTTGACCTCCTGTTCCATACTTTCTTATACCTTCTTCTAAGCGATCTTTTATTTTATCTGCAAGAGTAGGATCTATTTCTTGTATGTCAATCTCAATTTCCTTTCCTTCCTCATCTGTTATCTTTATTCTTTTCTTACTGGTATTTCCTATTGTGATTGTTATTGTTTGGAATTTGAAATTGTTATTTCTAAGGAGTTTTATATAGTCTTCCATCGCTAGACCTTTAGGAAATTTTTTGAACATACCATATCCTGGTGCGATCCCCACTTCATTAGTTAGAAGAAGTGTTAATTGACCTTCTATCATGGTGTTTATCGCGAGGTCTGCTGCAACGTTATCTAGTTCGTGATTTCCGGTTCCTCTTCCGTTGTGCACCAGGAGATGGTGCATCAACTCATGTGTTAATATACCAGTCATTTCTCTCATGGGCAGATATTTTAGGAAAGTTTCACTGATGTATATTGTAGTGTCGTTTATTGCTGCAGTATCTACCTCGTTTCCTATTTTCTCTTTGAAGTCTAGAATCGTTACTGCAAATCCTGGATTGTCTTTGAGGTAGAATGCTTTTACTGTCTCCCATTTTTTCTGAAGATCTTCTGTTGTTGGGGGACCGAATATTTTTTCTAATATTTCTTTCATTTTATCCCTCCTTGTTTATTTTTTGGAATATAGGGAAAAGTAGATTTGTGAGCTCCTTGTTGTTGAGGATTTTAGATCTTACATCCTCTTTCAATTTCTTTACGAATGCTACTTTCATCTCTTCTCTGAGGTCTGGTATTAATCTAAGGGTTAGTCTTATTAGTTCTTTTGTAATCTTTTCATTAAGAGCTAATGCAGCTTGATTGACGACATCTAACTGTTTTTCAGGAGACATTTCTTTTATCCTGTATTTCTCGTAGTTTTCAATGAGATCTTTAATTTTGACTCTTTCGAATCTCTCCTTAGCATATCCCTCGAAGGTGTATGCAACCTCAGTTCCCAAGATCCCTTTGGTGTATTTTCCTTCGAAGTACCCTAGTTCGAGAAGATTCGAGACTCTTTCCCAGCCTCTTGGAGTAGGAGCTATCTTATCTGCCTTATTATTAGGGCAGAAATTTTCTGGGAACTGAGTTAAGAAAGATATGACTACATCGTTTATTCCAGCTTTGACTGCCCATCGTTTCCAATCCTCTAGATCTGGTTCTACCTCTATTGGAACTACTCTATCCCAGAGAGCAGGATCCAGATCACCTACTTTATAAACCCCATTGTCAGGGTTGATTGCTATAGCGATTCTGACTTTGTCATCTAGTTTAAATCCGTGGATGCTTCTATATAACGGAATCTCCATGAATGCGTTTAAGGTCTCTGATGAGGCTCTATTTAGTTCGTCGAAGAAGAGTCCGTCAGAATCGAACCAGAAAGGTTTTAGCCATTCTACTTTGTTGATTGTAGTGCTCCTTTGAGGCATACCTCCTACGTCCTCTGGGAGTACTTGAGCGAGCATTATCTGATTTATCTTTTGACACCCTACCTCCTTTAGGGCGTCTAAGGTGATCGCTGATTTGCCGATGCCATGCTTTCCTATTAGCATTGGAACAGTTTTATTCTGCTTGAGGAGGTCAAGCAGGAATTTTTTGGTTTCTTCTATTTTCACTTTACCTCCTTTCCTTGCCTGTTCTCAAAGAATCAGGACTTACAGAAATTTTATTGTGCATTGATTTTGATTACTGCTTTCTTGATTCGTTCCTCTAATATTTTTTCTAGGTTTGGGGTATTCAACTTATAGTACTCCTCGTCTCCGTCTTCATCGTACATCTTTAGAGTTACCTCTTCGATGTAATCATATATATACAATGCTGCATTTTCGAATACAGGTCTATATACCGATGATGGGTTTGTAGCACTGTCATTCCAATCTTCAATTACGAGGGTGTCGAACTTCTCAGAGAGGTACTTTATTATTTCTCTGTGCCTTTCAACCATTACTTTCTTTAGCATATTCTCTAGCATTGCTTTTTTCAAGGTTGGAACTATTGGATCATCTAATGGAATGTCTGCATACCACTCTGATATCCCGCTCATAGTGAATTCATTATTTGCGAAGGCGCCAAAGATCTTATATTGTGGGAATTCTCGTTTGAATTCCTCTAAATCATTTTCAGCACCTTTGAAGTGGAAGTAATGTTTTTCTTCCATATTGTCAGTAGATACAAAGTCGTACGACACAATGCAATTTTCTATTAATTCTTTATTCATTTATCCTCCATTTCCTTGCCTGCTCTTATTGAAAGAGTCAGGACTTATAGGAAAACTACTTTTCTATTATTGCTTTCTTTATAATGTTGACGACTTCTTCAATTGGAGTATCTTCGTCGATCTCAATGTCGTCTCCGACCATAAAAGTTGGAGCGTCAAAGAGGTCGGGGTCTACAGCGAAGACGAATCCTTCTATGTGAGGATCGATCGCTATTTGGAACCCTTCTTCTGAATACTCTTTGATTTCCACACGAAAGTTGTTTTTGAGAGCCTTTAGCATTTCAGCTCTCTTTTTATTTTTTTCTTCTAGCTTTTTGATGAAGAAGTCGAGAGCCATTTTTTTCAACTCAGGGATTCTAGGATCATCCTTATTCAGCAAGATGAATCCTTCTTCTCCCCCATAGAAAGATATTTCTTCGTTGTCTTCTACTGAAGCACCATGAGGAAATAATTTCCAGTCATATACCTCATCGAAGAATTTCTTCAAGGCTTTTTGAGAGCCTTGCATTCTGAATATTACTTTCCCGTCTTTTTCTTGATCTAGCAGGGCGACGGGATATATCCCTGTTTTCTTTAGCTCGTTTTCTAAGTCCATTTGGACCTCCTTATTTTATTCTAATTATTCGAGTCCTTATGACCTTGATCCCAGGGATGATGATTCCGTTCTTTATATCCTGGGAGATTTTGCCTCTGTCAGGGGAGCAATACTCTCTAGGAACTGCTCTTTCGCTTTCGATGACATATCCTTGGTGACTTACTACTGAATGGTGGACTCCAAGAGGAGGTTCCCCAAAGTCTCCATACATAGAGAGAAGACTTGTCTTGAGAACTTCTATTCTATTTTCCACATTCTTTTTCTCTTCTTCGAGTTTATTTAACTCCTCGAAGAAGCCTTTATACTTCTCCTCAAGAAGTTTCTTTTCGAGCTCCTTTTCTTTTTTAGCGATCGATGCTCTGAAGAGCTGGGCATCTATTTTTCTGATTTCGTTCTCGTTCACTTTTTTCCTCCATCTCCTTGCCTGCTCTCAAAGAGTCAGGTCTTACAGGATTCCGCTCTAATAGACCGGCCCTCTTTAAACTCTAGAGGACCGGTCCAAGAACGGAGGTCTAGATTTGAATGAGGACTCCCTCAAAGAATCTTCACTTAAATCCAGACTTGGAGGGGAGACTTACTCACTCCCCTCCTTCTGGAAATCAGGCTATTTTACTTCAAAAGTCCACTTTTTAACATCCACAAGAGGACGCTGCTCAGGCAATGCATAGAGCGCTGGGGCTCTATGTGAGTCCTTTGTCTTGAATTTTATAATCTCTCCGCTCTGTCTCAAAGCCTCTAGGAGACCCCAACCCTCTGAAGGACTGATTCCCAATCTTGCCTCAACAAGAACCATCTGAGGTCCAGTGAGGGGCTTACCCTCTTTCTTTACTTCCTCTAGGAGAGCTAACGCTCTCTCTAACTGCTCTTCCGCTCTCTTTTCTTTTGCGACCTCTTCTGCAGTCTTTTCTTTTATTTCCATACTACCTCCGTTCTACCTCCGGCCTGCCGCTCTAGGAAGGACAACGGTCAGGACTTAGGGAGGAAAATTTAAATTTATTTATTTTTTTAATTTTTTTTAAATTTTAAATTTTTTAATTTATTTTTTTAAATATATTTTTAATTTTTTTTTAATTTTTTTAAATTTTAAATATATATTAAAAATTTAATATATATTTAATTTATATATATATATTATATATAAATTTATAAAATAAAATTTTTTAATTTTAAAAATAAATAATTTTAATATAAAAAATTTTTTATTATTAAAAAAATGAACAAACCCCCCTCTCTCCCGGAAATCCCCCACCACTTTTTAGATTCCCGGTCCAGATTTACGGGGGTATCCTTTTTTTTTTATTCGTGGTTTTAAAGTGTTTTAGATTGGGCCGATTGTTTTTAATATTTTGATTCTCCTGGCCAAAGTTAAGTAGAATGTTTTTAGATTGCGGGAGCATTCCTTTTTAGATTCGTTGTTTTAAGTGTTTTCGGTTTTATTTTCAGATTGGTTCTGGTTTTTTATTTATTTTGGTTCCCCCCCCCCGGGAAAAAAAGTTAGAGATTTTAGAATATGTGTTAGGGTGTGTCCGGTGTTGTAAAAGATATAAGGATGATAATTTATATAAAAAGTGATAGAAAGTTAATCCGGGTGAACCCAGATTAACCTGGGGTATGTATTTGGTGTTGTTTGGCTGGAGGAGTTGAAGAAATATTTTTGTTAGTTTAAAAAAGGGGTTGAACGAATTTTGAAAGAGATATATAATGTAGATATGAATACGTATAGGAACAGAAAATGATATTAACATATAAAATAAAACATAATCGTGATTTTAAAGAAGAGTTGAAGAAAGCAAAAGAAGTAGCTATTTTTGCTATAAATAATAGAGATAAATTGTCTAGTAAATATGTTAAGTATATTGGATTAAATTCAGTTATATCGTGTCAGATATTAAGAAAATACGGTAGAAATAGAAAAGCAAAATTTATTAAATCTGTAAAATTAACTATTCCAAGTCAAGGAATAAAAATAAATAAAGAAGAAAAAACTTTATATATACCAAGTTTAAAATTAAAGAATATTAAATATTACTTTCCAAACAATTTTCAAAAAGTAAATCAAATAGAAGCAGATAATAAACATTTATATGTATCAGTTCAGTATCAGGAACCCCCAATTATTCAAACAAGTGATTTTTTAGGAGTTGACCTAAATACTACTGGACACTGTGCTGTAGTATCTATTCCTAAAACAGGGGAAGTATATAAATTTGGAAAGAAAGCATTGTACATACACAATAAATATAAAGAGATAAGAAGAGATCTTCAAAAGAAAAAGAAGTACAAGTTGTTAAAGAAAATTAAAAATAGAGAGTATCATATCATAAAAGATTTAAATCATAAAATTAGTAAAAAAATAATAGATATAGCAGTTAAAAATAAATGTCATGTTAATATGGAAAATTTGAAAGGAATAAGAAAAGCTAGGTCGAATAGGTCATTCCGATATTCCTTAAACTCTTGGTCTTTCTATCAGATATTACAAATGATAAGCTATAAGGCCAAAAAGAATGGAATACTTGTAACTTTAATTGATCCTAGATATACAAGTCAAAGATGTAGTAGATGTGGATCTTTAGGTGAAAGGAATGACAAATTTTTTAAGTGTCCAGAATGCGGGCACGTTGATCATGCTGATGTTAATGCTGCATTTAATATAGCACTAGCATCATATAGCATAGATCGATCAACTATAGACAGAGATATAGTTGAAGGGCATAATGATACCCCTTAAAGAGGCTACTCTATGAATGCTAGAGACCTTAAAACCAATGACATGCCTTTTGGTATCATCGACGACCCCCTTGATAAGAAAATAATATTTCACGGAAAAAATTGGAAAAAAGAATTCCGTGAATATGAATGTATACATGATATAAATAAGGATTATGAAATAAGAAAGATGATGTTTACATTCCTATTAGATAATGCAATTCGTTTTAAAGATAAATACTGGGAAACTGAGTTGTATAAAAGAATGACAAAATCTTTCTATTTAGATTGTAACGATAAAGTAAAGTTGTTGGACCTACTTCATGATGCGATCGTAAAAGAAGACGAACTTGCTATTTACTTTTTAAAATGTCTTTTTATTAGTAAATTTAAATAGGAAGCAAAATGTTATAGGAGAAGAAATGTTTACATTAAAAGAAGAATTATTGAAGCGAGCAAAAAATCTAGCTAAAAAAAGAAATTCAAAAAATCTACAATCTTCTTTTGAATATAACTTATTAAATCTCGTGGAACTTGCATACGATTCTGGCTTTCATGATGGGTGGTATGAAGGGATAGAAAAATGGAGTAATACAAATTCTATGAAATTTAAATTAAAACAAACATTAAAAATATTTAATAGAATTAATTGGCGCAATGTATTCGCATGGATTATTTTACCTTTAATACCATGGGGACTCATTATTTTTTTGATAATAAAGAGGTTCTTCAAATGATTCATTACACCAAAGGAAATATTCTTGAAAGTTCTGCCAAAGTGTTGGTTAACCCTGTCAATACTGTGGGAGTAATGGGGAAAGGATTAGCTCTACAATTCAAAAAAGAATATCCATTTAATTTTTCAGAGTACAAAGAAGTATGCAAAGAAAAAAAATTAAATATAGGCGGATATTTAGCTGTAAAAGAGAAAAATAAAATAATATTAAATATTCCTACAAAAGAAGATTGGAGGAATCCTTCAAAATATGAATATGTTGAAGCAGGATTAAAAGCTATATCAAAATTTTTAAAGGAACGACCATTTGGCGATAATGATCCTGAAGCTAAAATTGACTCCATTGCCATCCCTCCACTAGGGTGCGGGAATGGAGGATTAGAATGGGAGAAAGTAAAACAGTTAATAGAATCATATTTAGGTAATATAAATTTAAATATTTTGGTATACGTTCCAAATTGATGCTTGACAAAACTTTTAAAAAAATTGTATACATAAAAGGAGGATTGTATGAAAAGTAAATTAAAAGAATGTAGAGATGAATATATTTCAAGTAAAGTAAGTTATTATAGTTTTGAAGATATAGAAAATATTACAAGGGAAATTGATAATTTTATTAATTATTGTAATGCCGATGTTAAAGGCATTGAAGGATTACTTAAATGTAAACATGATTACATATCTGCATTAAAAGATGATGATAAACAATTGGAACGTTCTAAAATTATTGATTTATTTCTCCTCTATTTTGAGAAACAATACTTACCAAGAAAGAATAATCCTATAGTTAAGGTAAGAGTAAAAAATGGAAAAGATACATTAGAATTTGATTCGCTTAATTATGGCGAAATTATAGATATGCTGTTGAATATTGAAAAATCTTATAACGAACATTCTAATTTTAAAATAATACATGGATTAATAGGAATGCTAATTAGTTTATCATATCATTTAAAAAAGGTAAATAAAAGAAATATCAATGTTGCACAAGCTAAAGAATATTTTAGAAAACAATCTCCCGAGAATATACTTACTCTATTTCAAAATATTATCAATATTGAACGAAAAGAATTTGTAATAATTAATGAAATTAATAATAAATGAATATTATAGGAGGAGAAAATGGAAAAAGTATTATATAAAAGTCAGGTCTTATCTATGTTACAAACTTATTATGGGAAAAACATTGTATTAATAGATGACAAAGAATTACGAGATTGGTTTGAAAATTCAAATTATAAAAAATTAATAATCAAAGACAAAATGGGGGATGAAGAAACGATAGTTGATAAAGATCATTTTGCTGACTTTATGAGAGAACAGATAAATATATACAGACTAGTAACTGGAGAATAATAATGAGGAATGGAAAGTAACAAAATTCGATGAATACAAACTCACAGATGCAGAAAGTCATAGAAGTGCTATAATAACAATAAAGGATGGGGTCTTCGATGAGTGTGAATTTCATGTGAAAGCTAATCCGTATAATTTAGAAGATTGGAAATTTCTATATAAAGTTGCTAAAAAAATTTTAGATCTAGAGAAAACGATTGAAAGAATTTAGAAATTTATATATAATATACCTATGATTAGGACATATTGGGGTGAAATTTGTGAGATAATAGCAGCAGATTTAAAAGCAGGATGCTGTGATATTATATTTCAGGATAAAAAAATAGGACATGTCATGATTAGTGATTTACTTTTCGATGAAGAAGATGCCAGATATATAAAAAATAAAATCTGGGAAAAACCTGATTGCACTAATTGTAGTCTAAATTGCCAATATAGAAGAAAATGAAAAATAAGGAGTAAAATATGAAGAAAAAAATAACATATAGAGAACCACCTGATGGCTATACATTTGCGACTTGTGAAATATGTGGTTGTGACATTACTGAAGGTGATGAATGTTGGTATGTTGGTGATGGAACATACATTTGCGATAACGATGAATGTATAAAAGAATGGGAAAATGATAAGGAGGAAAAATAAAAAAATATAAAGAAGTCGTTTTAAACAAATGTCAAGGGGGCTTCGGATTGTCTGAAATTGCGCACAAAAAATTAATTAAATTGGGTATTCCAGCTGCGCAGTTGTATTACGAGCCAATTGATAGAGAGGATCCTCGGCTTATTAAAGTAGTTAAAAAGTTGGGGGAAAAAGCAAATGGCCCTCTTGCTAACTTAAAAATTGTTAAAATTCCAGCAGATATTAAATATGAAATAGAGGAGTGCAATGGTGTTGAATGGTTGGTAGATGAACATAGATTTTGGAAATGAGACCAATTAAATTATTTAAGGAGTAAAAACATGTCAAAAGAATTAGAACCAAAAGAAATATTTAAAGAAGAATTTCAAAAAGCTTTGTCGAAACTTGAAAAACAATTTGATTTGTCCTATTTTGGAATAAAAATAATACTAACTGAATATTCTGAAAGTTTTGAGAAATGGAAAGAAGAAATTATTATAGACACTAATGAAAAATCGTATTGTGCTTTTTGTGGAAAGGAAACGCATTTTCACGATTATGATAAACATATTTATATTTGTGCAAAATGTTATGGAGATTTGAATGGTTCAAAAAATTAAAAATTTGAATATAAACAAATTAATTAAAAAATTAAATAAAATGTATAGAACTGATTGGGAACTTAGCACAAATTAATGTTATAGGAGGAGAAAATGGAAAAAGCATTATATAAAAGCCAAGTATTTTCTATGTTACAAACTTATTATGAAAAAGATATTGTATTAATAGATGACAAAGAATTACAAGATTGGTTTGAACATTCAAATTATAAAAAATTAATTATCAAAGATAAAATGGGAGATGAAGAAACGATAGTTGATAAAGATCATTTTGCTGAATATATGAGAGAACAAATAAATATATATAGATTAATAACTGGAGAATAATCAGGAGGGAAAATGAAAAAATTAACTAATAAATACATCTACTATAAACCAGCTAGTATAATTGCGTGGGATATTTTTAGGATAATAAAAGATAAGGTAGATTTAGGTACCCCAATAAATGAAGCTAAAAAAGATCTTGCATTTATAAATAATATACATGAGAGTATTAAAATAATGTCAGTACTCTCTAAACAAAATTTAAATAAGGAAATAATAAATATATCTAATTGGTATCCAGTTCAACAGATTATTGAAGATATTTCAAAAAATATTACAGAAAAAGTCAATTCAGGAATTAGTTTTAATATAGCAAAAAAAGACACTTTAAAAGACCTAAATGAAGTTATTAAAGCTATCAAGATTCTTACTAATATAAATATAGATCTATGGATAAAAAAATAAATATGTTGAATTTTTTAGGAGGAGGAATATATGAAATCCAATAAATCTAAATTCGTAACAATTTCATTTCCTAATATAGACAATGAAAAAATGAAATATATGATAGAGGCAGAACAAGCTTTAATAAAAGCAGGAATCCATTTTGATACAGGATATGATAGTTGTGAGAAAAGAAGGGATTGGTTTTTTGATTGGTCGTTAAAAGGAGCAATTGTAAAAGAACAAAAAAATAATCTGTCATGAGGGTTAACATGGATATTAATTTAGCCACAATTCAAATTATTAAAGACATTCAACCAATCCCTAATGCTGATTCAATTGAAGTAGCAACTGTTCTTGGTTGGAAAGTAGTTGTTAAAAAAGGAGAATTTAAAATAGGGGATAAGATTATCTATTGTGAAATAGATAGTTGGATTCCGAATAATATTGCTCCTTTTCTTTCTAAAGGGCAATCACCAAAAGAATATAATGGAATTCTTGGAGAAAGATTAAAGACCGTTAAATTAAGAGGACAAATATCACAAGGATTAATATTGCCTTTATCCATTCTGCCAAATAAAGAATATAAAGAAGGGGATGATGTTACCCAAGAATTAGGGATATTGAAATGGATAAAACCTGTCCCTATTAATATGCGTGGTTTAATAAAAGGAGATTTTCCATCGTTTATACCTAAAACAGATGAAATAAGAATACAATCAAAACTTGAACTTTTAAAAGAAATAAAAGGAAAAGATATTTATGTTACCCAAAAAATTGATGGCACATCTGCTACCTATTATATCAAAGATGGAAATTTTGGAGTGTGTAGTAGAAATTTAGAATTAAAAGAAGGGGATAATATATATTGGAATATTGCTAAAAAGTATGATATAGAGAATAAATTGAGAAAATTAAATAAAAATATTGCTTTACAAGGAGAAATTGCAGGACCGGGGATACAAAAGAATCCAATGAAATTATTTGAAGTAGGTATATTCTTTTTTAATGCATTTGACATAGATTCATATAAGTATTACAATTACACCCAATTAAATAATTTACTGATGCAACTAGAATTGCAAATGGTTCCATTGGTATCTATGTATTATGCTTTGCCTATTGAGTGGAGTATTGATATTATGTTAAAAATGGCTGAAATAAAATATGACTCAGGGGCGATAGGCGAAGGAATTGTTGTGCGTACTATGGATAACCCTTTGATCTCTTTTAAAGTGCTAAATAATAAATATTTATTAAAAAACGATGAATAGAAGTCTGCAGACACCTATGAGAGGACTACCAAAAGGTCTCGTCCTGCGGGAATGCCTCTCTAAAAAAGGTACCTTCCCTCCAACAAAAGCCTGCAAGGCTTTTCCTGATAGGGATAGGGGGGAAGGTCAAAAAATAAAGAGGGAAAAATGGAAAAATTGGAATGTTATAAATGGAGTAGATGTTTTACAATCCATATGGAATATTCTTATCAGAATAATAAAATGATTAATATTTCTACTAGTAATATTAATTCTACTAGTAGTGGTAATATATCTTATTCTTACTGTCCAAAATGTGGGGCATTAGTCAAACACAATGAAGTACATCAATGCATACTAACTAGTTCAAGAACAGATGATTTAATTGGAGTTTAAAAATAAAACAATGAGAAAACTAGATCGAATTAAAGAAATTTACAATATGGAAAATATGGACGAAGTGATTTCTTTTCTCCTTCGGCATAAATTTTTGATTCCAACTTTGTTGAGATTACCTACATACATTTCAAAAATATATAAAAATAAAATAGATCTATGGCTTGAAGTTGATACAGATCCAGAATCAGGAGATCAAGAATTGTTTGTTTTGGTTAAGGATAATCTTCCTATTGATGAATCAGAAAAACTACTTTATAAATTATGCAACAAATTTTATTTTAAATTGGATAGGAAAATAATAATGAGGTTGAATATTTCAAATG
>Ga0078972_1000835_pt1 | contig 125963 bp, 124 predicted proteins | sample YelNatPaOPGAMG01_FD_67568 | JGI IMG/M metagenome (GOLD analysis project Ga0078972, IMG submission 67568) | Hot spring thermophilic microbial communities from Obsidian Pool, Yellowstone National Park, USA - OP-RAMG-01 (SPADES assembly) (version 2) | ecosystem: Environmental > Aquatic > Thermal...
AATGTGAGTCTGACGGTGCATCTCATCACTCCGGTGGCCATTGAGAAGGAGCTCAGGTTCGCCATCCGGGAAGGGGGCCGCACCGTGGGCGCCGGCGTCGTCAGCGAAATCATCGAGTAAGTTGAGGGTAAGGGGCCGATGAGGGACATTATCACGCTGGCTTGTGGCACCTGCAAACGCCGGAATTACACCACCACCAAAAACAAGCGGCGCACACCTGACAGGCTTACATTGAAGAAATATTGTCCACACTGTCGGAGTCATACCCAGCACCGCGAGACCAAATAAAAGGAGACAGGCCAGTAGCTCGAACGGCTAGAGCACCGGTCTCCAAAACCGGGGGATGGGGGTTCGAATCCCTCCTGGCCTGCCAGGTACGGTACCTTGAAAGGTGCCAGGGGAGGCACCGTCGCAGTTAAGTCGCCTGCCGCGCAGCCAGGTAAATTCCATGGCATTTCCCGAGCTTTGAATGGCGACGCAGCCGCGCCGCGCTGCTGGAGGCGGGCCTTTTTGGCCTCGAGCTAACAAGCCCCGGCAAACCGGCAGAGGGTGAGGGCTGGAGACGGAGGGCATGAAGAAAAACAAGGGTAGCAAAACCAAGGGCCAGGGCAAAGAATCAGGGGGTACCTCTTCCCCGGCCAAGGTGGTCAGACTCAAATCCGCCAAGGCCAAAAGATCCTGGACCGACAGATTGCCGGCCATCGGCCAGTGGTGGAGCCTGGCCCTGCAATTTTTGGCGGAAGCCTGGCAGGAGCTAAAAAAGGTGGTGTGGCCGGGGCGCAAGGAAACCCTGGGTACCACCGCGGTGGTGCTCTTTCTGGTCATTGTCATCGCCAGCTTCCTGGGGCTGGTGGACATGGGGCTGTCGGCCTTGGTGAAGAGAGTGGTGAGATAAGGGAGCGTGCCGTGGCCCAAAAGTGGTACATCATCCACACCTACTCGGGCTTTGAGCAGAAGGTGCGGACCGCCATCCTGGAGAGGGCCAAGTCCATGAAGCTGGACCACCTCATCAGCGAGGTGCTGGTGCCCACGGAGATGGTGGAGGAAATGGTGAAAAAGCAACGCAAGCTATCCGCGCGGAAATTCTACCCGGGGTACGTGCTGGTGCGTATGGAGCTCACCGACGAATCCTGGCACCTGGTGAAGAACACCCCCAAGGTGACGGGATTCGTGGGCAGCAAAACCGAACCGGTGGCCATTCCCGATGCGGAGGCGGAGAAGATCATCGCCCAGATGCAGGAGGGTCTGGCCAAACCCAAGCCCAAGATCCAGTTTGAACCAGGGGACAAGGTGCAGGTGACCGAGGGCCCCTTTGCCAACTTCACCGGCACGGTGGACGAAGTGCGTCCTGACCGGGGGCGGGTGAAGGTGATGATCAGCGTCTTCGGGCGCTCCACCCCGGTGGAGCTGGAGTTCACGCAGCTGGAGAAGATCTAGCTGTAACCCCTAAACCTCAAAAATTATGAAATTGCCCTATAAAGACAGCAGCAGAAGCCTGAAGAAGGCTTGAGTCCAAAGCCAAGGCGTTTTGCCCAAAGGCTGAAACCTGGAGCCCATACATGGCTAAAAAAGTCATTGCCCAGATCAAGTTGCAGTTGCCGGCGGGGCAGGCCAACCCCTCGCCGCCGGTGGGTCCGGCCCTGGGGCAGCACGGGGTCAACATCATGGAGTTCTGCAAAAGCTACAACGCCAGGACCGCCGGACAGGAGGGCACCATCATTCCGGTGCTTATTACGGTCTATGCCGACCGGTCCTTCAGCTTCGTGACCAAGACCCCTCCGGCCTCGGTGCTTTTAAAACAGGCAGCCCAGGTGACCAGCGGGGCCAAGGAGACCGGCCGGGAGAAAGTGGGGAAGATCACCCGCCAGCAATTGGCCGACATCGCCCGGCAGAAGCTCCCGGACCTGAACACCACCGACCTGGAGATGGCGATGCGCAGTATCGCCGGCACCGCCCGGAGCATGGGCATTGAGATTGTGGACTGAGGAAGGACTATGCCCCGACACGGCAAAAGATTTCGTCAGGTAGCAGAGAAGGTGGAAAAAGGCCGCCGCTATACCTTCCAGGAGGCGGTGAACCTGGCCCTGGAGACGGCCAGCGCCAAGTTTGACGAGACCCTCGAGGCCGCGGTGCACCTGGGGGTCAACCCCCGTCACGCTGACCAGATGGTCAGGGGTGCGGTGGTGTTGCCCCATGGCCTGGGAAAGAAAGTCAGGGTCCTGGTCTTCGCCAAGGGCGAAAAGGAACAGGAGGCCAAGGAGGCCGGCGCCGACTTCGTGGGGGCTGAGGATCTCATTCAGCGTATCCAGGGAGGGTGGCTGGAGTTTGACAAGGCAGTGGCCACACCGGACCTGATGGGCCAAGTGGGACGCATCGGTAAAATTCTGGGCCCCCGGGGACTTATGCCCAATGTCAAGGTGGGTACCGTCACCTTTGATGTGGCCAAAGCGGTTCAGGAGCTCAAAGGGGGGAAAGTGGAATTCCGGGTGGACCGGGCCGGTGTGGTGCATGCCCCCATGGGCAAGGTGTCCTTCGGGGCCGAAAAACTGCTGTATAATCTGGCGGCCTTCATGGATCAGCTTCTCCGTCTCAAACCCGCCACCAGCAAGGGCACCTATCTCAAAAGCATCCATCTGTCCACCACCATGGGTCCGGGTATTCCGGTGGACACCGGGGATGTGAAAAACCTGGTGCGTCTGTTGTCCTAAAGGAGTGTGCGCGTGCTCAAGCCTCAGATTGCCCGCAAAGAAAGAATCGTTGAAGAAATCAAGGACAAGGTGAGCCGGGCCAAGATCGGCATTCTGGCTGATTTCACCGGCCTTAACGTGGAAGCCATGACCCAGTTGCGCCGCCAGGTGAAAGAGGCTGGGGGCGAGCTCAAGGTGGCGAAGAACACCCTGCTCCGGCGGGCAGCCGGGACGGACTCTCTGATCGCCGATCTGTCCCGGAACCTGGCGGGGCCCAACGCCTTGGTCCTGGGTTATGAGGATCCGGTGGCCTTAGCCAAAATTCTGGTGAAGTTCGCCCAGGACAAACCCCTTCTGAAAATCAAGGCCGGGGTGATGCCGGGACAGAGCCTCTCCCCCAAGGAGGTGGAGGAGCTTTCCAAACTTCCTTCCCGGGAGGTGCTTCTGGCCCAATTCCTGGGGGTCCTGCAGGCGGTGCCCCAAGGCCTGGTCCTGGCGCTGAGCGGGGTCATCCGCAATTTTCTCAATGTGCTGGTAGCCATCCGGGACCAAAAGGAAGGAAGCGGTGCTTCATCTGAGGGGTCTTAAACCCGGAGGTTCTGGGACGTCAGCCTACCGGTCATATCCGGTTTTGGTGAATTTTTTATCAAGAAAAATCAGCTCACGACATTCCCGGTGAAGCTTAAGGAGGAGGAAGATGGCTATTTCCCGTGCCGAAATCATTGAGACTTTGGCCAATATGACGGTTCTGGAGCTCTCCCAGCTCATCAAGGAGCTGGAGGAGAAGTTTGGGGTGTCGGCGGCGGCGCCGGTGGCTGTGGCGGCGGCGGCTGCCCCGGTGGCGGCGGCGGCTGCCCCGGTGGAAGAGGAAAAGACCGAGTTCGATGTGGTCCTCACCGGCTGCGGGCCCAACAAGATTCAGGTCATCAAGGAGGTGCGGGCCATCACCAACCTGGGCCTCAAAGAGGCCAAAGAGGCGGTGGAGAACGTGCCCACCACCCTCAAAGAGGGCATTTCCAAGGCCGAAGCCGAGGAGATCAAAAAGAAACTGGAAGCTCAGGGAGCTACGGTGGAAATCAAATAGCCAGACACGTTTTCGGGCTGGCAAGGAGTCCCTATGGCGAAGTTGCTCTCGCCTTTAAAGCTGTACCGCAGGAATTTCGGGAAAATTGAACGGGTCCTGGACATCTCCAATCTGATCGAGATGCAAAAGGAGTCCTATGCCCGGTTCCTGCAAAAAGATGTGCCCCCGGAGGAGCGCCAGGATATCGGGCTCCAGGGGGTGTTTAAGAGCGTGTTCCCCATCTGGGATTTCAGCCGCACCTGCTGTCTGCAGTTTGTGGACTATTCCCTGGGGGAACCCAAGTACGATGTGGATGAATGTCTGCAGCGGGGTATGACCTACGAGGTGCCCATGAAGATTCGGGTGCGCCTCGAGGTCTATGAGCCGGAGTCCGGCGGCCAGGCCATCCGGGACATCAAGCAGCAGGAGATTTACTTCGGCACCCTGCCCCTGATGACAGAAAACGGCACCTTCATCATCAACGGGACGGAGCGCGTGGTGGTGAGCCAGCTGCACCGTTCCCCAGGGCTCTTCATTGACCATGACCGGGCCAAGATCCACAGCAGCGGCAAGCTCATCTACTCGGCCCGCCTGATTCCCTTGAGGGGCTCCTGGATAGACTTCGAGTTCGATCCCAAAGACATTCTCTACGTGCGCATCGACCGGCGGCGGAAATTTCCGGCCACCATCCTCCTCAAGGCCCTGGGTTACTCCACCGAACAGCTACTCAACTTTTTCTACAAGACGGAAAAGGTGTACCTGGAAAAGGACCGCATCCGCCGGAAACTGCTTCCGGAGATGCTCAAGGACAAGACCTTGTCCACTGACATTGTGGACCCCAACACCAATGAGGTCCTGGTGCGCCGGAGCCGCCGGGTCACGGCCACTGCCATCCAACGGCTGGTGAAGGCCGGGGTGGACACCATCCCGGCCACTGTGGAGGACCTGGTGGACAAGGTGGCGGCCCATGACATCCTGGACCCGGAGACCGGGGAGGTCCTGGTCCGCTGCAATGAGAGCCTCACCAAGGAAAAGGTGGAGGAGCTCATAGAGCGGGGGGTCCAGGAAGTGGACCTGCTTTACATTGACAACATCCACACCAGTGGGAGTCTCCAGAAGACCCTGGCCATGGACAAGACCAATTCCATGAAAGAGGCCATTCTGGAGATTTACCGGAGGCTGCGCCCCAGCAACCGGCCCAACGAGGAAGTGGCCACCGCCTTTTTCCAGAATCTTTTCTTTAATCCGGAGTATTACGATCTCTCGCCGGTGGGCCGTTTGAAACTGGACCTCAAGCTCAGGGAAAACTTCATCAAGAGCCTCACTCCGGAGGAACGAGCCAAACGCCTTGCCAAAACCACCTTGGAGCCGGAAGATATCCTGTTGGCGGTCAAAGAGCTCATTACCCAGAAGGACCGGGAAGGGCCGGTGGATGATATCGACCACCTGGGGAACCGGCGGGTGCGGGCGGTGGGAGAGCTTTTGGAGAATCAGTTCCGGGTGGGCCTGGTGCGCATGGAACGGGCCATCAAGGAGCGCATGGCCATCCAGGACCTGGACACTTTGATGCCCCATGATTTGATCAATGCCAAACCGGTACAGGCGGTGATCAAGGAGTTTTTCGGGACCAGTCAGCTTTCCCAGTTCATGGACCAGACCAACCCCCTATCCGAGATCACCCACAAGCGCCGCCTCTCCGCCCTGGGCCCCGGGGGCCTTACCCGGGAACGGGCCGGGTTTGAGGTCCGGGATGTGCACCCCACCCATTACGGCCGGATCTGCCCCATCGAGACGCCGGAAGGTCCCAACATTGGGCTCATTGTGTCGTTGTCCACCTACGCCCGGGTAAACGAGTTCGGTTTCATCGAGACCCCCTACCGGGTGGTGGAAAAGCGCAAGGTGGGGAATAAAGTGGAGGCCCGGGTTACCCGGGAAGTGCGGTATCTGTCGGCCCTGGACGAGGAGGACAAGGTTATCGGCCAGGCCAATGCTAGGCTGGATGAGGAAGGGCGTTTTCTGGACGATCTGGTGGAAGCCCGGATGGGCGGCCATTATGTCATGGTCACCCCGGACAAGATTGACTATCTGGACGTCTCCCCCAGCCAGCTGGTGAGCGTGGCCGCCTCCCTCATTCCCTTTCTGGAGCATGACGACGCCAACCGGGCCCTGATGGGAAGCAACATGCAGCGCCAGGCGGTGCCCCTTCTCACCAGCAGCACTCCCCTGATCGGCACCGGCATGGAGGAGGTGGTGGCCCGGGACTCCGGAGTCACGGTGGTGGCCCGCCGGGGCGGCCGGGTGGAGGACGTGGACGCCACCCGTATTGTGATTCGGGCCATGGACGGCAACGGCAGCGGCGACTCCCCGGTGGATATCTACAAGCTTATCAAATTCCAGCGCACCAACCAGAACACCTGTTACAATCAGCGGCCCATCGTGCGCAAGGGCGATTTTGTGGAAAAGGGGCAGATCATCGCCGACGGCCCGGCCACCCAAATGGGGCAGTTGGCTCTGGGGAAAAACGTCATGGTGGCCTTCATGCCCTGGGGCGGCTACAACTTCGAGGACTCCATCCTGGTGAGCGAACGGCTGGTAAAGGATGATGTGTTCACCAGCATCCACATTGAAGAATTTGAGGTGATGGCCCGGGACACCAAACTGGGCAAGGAGGAAATCACCCGGGACATCCCCAATGTGGGGGAGGAGGCCTTAAAAAACCTGGATGACAGCGGCATCATCCGCATCGGGGCCGAGGTGCGTCCCGGGGACATTCTGGTGGGGAAAATCACCCCCAAGGGGGAAACCCAGCTCACTCCGGAGGAAAAGCTCCTAAGGGCCATTTTCGGGGAAAAGGCCGGGGATGTCAAAGACACCTCCCTCAGGGTGCCGCCGGGCATCGAGGGCGTGGTGATCGACGCCCGGGTGTTTTCCCGCAAAGGGGTGGAGAAGGACACCCGCAGCCGCTCCATTGAGGACGAGGCGGTGGCCAAGCTCCAGAAGGACCAAGCCGATGAAATCACCATCATCACCCAGAGCTTCCGCCAGAAGCTGGCGGAATTGGTGGTAGGCAAGAAACTGGCCGAACCCCTGGAAGACGAACGTCAGGGCACCGTGATTCTGGAGGCCGGACAGGCGGTGCCGCAGGAGATGGTGAAGCGCCAGCCCCTGGAATTCTGGCGGCATGTGTCCTTTGAGGAGGCGGGTCTGGAGGATCAGGTGGATCAGCTTCTGGACCGCTACCAGGAACAGCTGGACCTGGTAAACATGGTCTTCGACGCCAAACTCTCCCGCCTGCGCAAGGTGGACGAGCTCCCCCCCGGGGTAATCAAGAAGGTCAAGGTTTTTGTGGCCATGAAGCGCAAGCTGGCGGTAGGGGACAAGATGGCCGGCCGCCATGGCAACAAAGGGGTAGTCTCCCGGATCCTGCCGGAGGAGGACATGCCCTATTTTGCCGATGGCACCCCGGTGGACATTGTGCTTAACCCTCTGGGGGTGCCCTCCCGCATGAACGTGGGCCAGGTGATGGAAACCCACCTGGGCTGGGCCTCCCACGCCCTGGGACGGCAGGTGGCGGAAATGCTGGACCGCTACTACAGTCTGGATGCCATCAAGGCCCGCCTGGCCCGGATCTTCAAGGACCCCGAACTGGCCCGGGAGCTGGAGCACCTGTCCTACGACGAACTCCGGGAGGTTTGGGAGAAGCATTACAAAAACGGCATTCACATGGCCACCCCGGTGTTTGATGGTGCCACCGAGGAGGAGGTTAGGGCCTGTCTGGCCGAGGCGGGTCTGCCGGAGGGCGGCCAGACCATCCTCTATGACGGCCGCACCGGAGAGCCCTTCGACCGGGAGGTGACGGTGGGGGTGATGTACATGATGAAGCTGCATCACCTGGTGGCGGACAAAATTCACGCCCGTTCCATCGGACCCTACTCCCTGGTCACCCAGCAGCCCCTGGGGGGCAAGGCCCAGTTCGGCGGGCAGCGTTTGGGGGAGATGGAAGTCTGGGCTCTGGAGGCCTATGGTGCCGCCTATACCTTACAGGAGTTTCTCACGGTCAAATCTGACGACGTGGCCGGCCGCACCCGCATATACGAGAAGATTTTCAAGGGCGAATACGAATTGGAGGCGGGGCTGCCGGAGTCCTTTAACGTCCTGGTCCGGGAGCTCAAAAGTTTGGCCCTGAACGTTGAGCTGCTGAAATCCGACAAGACCAGGGAGAAGGACAAGGAATAGGTATGGAAAGACCGACTGTCAGACTGGAAGACTTAAACAGCCTGTTTGCCCGGCCGGAGGACCCCCTCAACATTGAGGCGGTGCGTTTGTCCCTGGCCTCCCCGGAAATGATCCGGGAATGGTCCCATGGCGAGGTGAAAAAGCCGGAGACCATCAACTACCGCACTTTCAAGCCGGAGCGGGACGGGCTTTTCTGCGCCAAAATCTTCGGCCCTGCCAAGGACTACGAGTGTAACTGCGGTAAATACAAACGCATGAAGCACCGGGGCATCACCTGCGAAAAATGCGGGGTGGAGGTCATCCAGTCCAAGGTGCGGCGGGAGCGCATGGGCCACATCGAGCTGGCCTCCCCGGTGGTTCATATCTGGTTTTTAAAGAGCCTCCCCAGCAAGATCGGGAATCTCTTGGATCTCACCCTGAAGGACCTGGAAAAGATCTTATACTTCGAGGCCTATGTGGTGGTGGATCCGGGGGACACCAACCTGACCATGGGGACCCTCCTTTCCGAGGAAAAATACCGCCAGCTCCGGGAGGAGTACGGCGACCGCTTCCAGGCGGGCATGGGAGCCGAGGCCATCCGGGACATGCTGAAAAAACTGGACCTGGACGCCCTGTCCCAGGAGATCCGCCAGGAGATGGCTAAAACCAGTTCGGACGCCAAGCGTAAAAAGCTGGCCAAACGCCTGAAGATTGTGGACGCCTTCCGGGAAAGCGGCCAACGCCCCGAATGGATGGTTCTGGAGGTCATCCCGGTGCTGCCCCCGGATCTGCGGCCTCTGGTGCATCTGGACGGCGGCCGCTTTGCCACCAGTGACCTAAATGATCTTTACCGGCGGGTTATCAACCGCAACAATCGCCTGAAAAGACTTCTGGAGCTTAACGCCCCGGATATCATCATCAGAAACGAAAAGCGCATGCTCCAGGAAGCGGTGGATGTGCTGTTTGAAAACGGCCGCCGGGGCCGCACCATTACCGGACCCAACAAACGCCCCCTCAAGTCCCTGTCCGACATGCTGAAAGGGAAGCAGGGCCGCTTCCGCCAGAACCTTCTGGGAAAACGGGTGGATTATTCCGGCCGCTCGGTCATTGTCATCGGTCCGGAGCTCAAGCTTCACCAGTGCGGCCTCCCCAAGCAGATGGCTTTGGAGCTCTTCAAGCCTTTCATCTTCCATAAGCTGGTGGCCAAAGGCTACGCCACCACCATCAAGGTGGCCAAAAAGCTGGTGGACCGGGAGACTCCCGAGGTCTGGGACATCCTGGAAGAGGTGGTCCGGGAGCACCCGGTGTTGCTCAACCGAGCCCCCACCCTGCACCGCTTGGGAATTCAGGCCTTTGAGCCCCTCCTCATCGAAGGCAAGGCCATCCAGTTGCATCCGCTGGTCTGCACCGCCTTCAACGCCGACTTTGACGGCGACCAGATGGCGGTGCACGTGCCCTTGTCCATTGAGGCCCAGATCGAGGCCCGAACCCTCATGATGTCCACCAACAACATCCTGTCTCCGGCCAACGGTGACCCCATCATTATTCCCACCCAGGACATCGTGTTGGGTCTCTACTATCTTACCCGGGAACGCCCCTTCGCCTTCGGGGAACGGGTGGCCAAAAACGGCAAGAAACCCATCCCCTTTGCCTCCCCGGAGGAGGTGCGCCTGGCCTACGACCAGGGCCAGGTGCACCTGCAGGCCCGGATTCCGGTGCGCATCAAAGGGAAAATTTACCAGACCACCGTGGGCCGGGTGCTTCTCTCGGAGATCCTGCCCGAGGAGATCCCCTTTGACATGGTGAACACCACCATGACCAAACGGGAGGTGCGCAAACTCATTGCCTACGCCTACAGGAAGAGCGGCATCAAGGCCACCGTGCTTTTGGCCGACCGCCTGAAAAACCTGGGCTACCATTACGCCACCAAGGCGGGCATCAGCATCGCCATGAAGGACATGATCATCCCCCAGCAGAAGGCGGAGATCTTGAACGCCGCCATGAGCGAGGTGGCCCAGGTGGAGGAGCAGTACCTGGAAGGCATCATCACCGAGGGGGAAAAATACAATAAGGTGGTGGACATCTGGGCCAAAGCCACGGACGAGGTGGCCGCCCGCATGATGGAAGCCATGGCCCGGGAGGTCATCACCGTGGAGGAGCCGGATCCCGAGGACCCCAGCCGCACGGTGGTGCATCAGGAAGAAATGGCCAGCTTCAATCCCATCTTCATGATGGCGGACTCCGGGGCCCGGGGCAGCAAGGACCAGATGAAACAGCTGGCCGGCATGCGGGGCCTCATGTCCAAACCCTCCGGGGAGATCATCGAAACCCCCATAACCGCCAACTTCCGGGAAGGGCTGTCGGTCCTGCAATACTTCATCTCCACCCACGGGGCCCGCAAAGGGCTGGCGGACACCGCGCTTAAAACCGCCAACTCCGGTTACCTCACCCGGCGTTTGGTGGACGTGGCCCAGGATGCGGTGATCAGCGAGCTGGACTGCGGCACCATAGACGGCATCTATGTTACCCCCTTGGTGGAGGGAGGCGAAATCATCGAACGGGTGAAGGATCGGGTCCTGGGCCGCACCGCCCTGGAGGACATCATTGACCCCCACACCGGGGAGATCCTGGTTCACGCCAATGAGGAAATCGACGAAGAGGCGGCGGAACGCATCGAAAACGCCGGCATTGAAAAGGTGTGGATCCGCTCGGTGCTTACCTGCGAGACCAAATGGGGAGTGTGCGCCAAATGCTACGGCCGGGACCTGGCCCACGGTACCCAGGTGAACATCGGGGAGGCCATCGGCATTTTGGCGGCCCAGAGCATCGGGGAGCCCGGCACCCAGCTCACCATGCGCACCTTCCACATCGGGGGCACCGCCTCCCGCCGGGCGGAACAGAGCCGCCACGTGGCCCGGGTGGCCGGCCGGGTGCGCTTTGAAAACGTGCGCTACGTGGTGGACCGCCACGGGGACCTGGTGAACCTGAGCCGCTCCGGGGAGCTGGTCATCGTGAGCGAGAAGGGCATCGAGCGGGAACGCTACCCCTTGACCTATGGAGCCCATCTTAAGGTGCGGGAGGGCCAGGAGGTGGTCCCCGGCCAGGAACTGGCGGAATGGGATCCCTTCACCAACCCCATCCTCACCGAAGTGGGAGGCACCATCAAGTTCGGGGACATCCACGAGGCCATGCAGGAGCGGGTGGACCAGGTCACCGGCAAGGTCTCCCGTCTCATCATCGAGGCCCGGGACCCCGACCTGCGCCCCCGCATTTCCGTCAAGGACGAAAGCGGCCAGACGGCCCGCATCCCTGGTTCCCCGGCCTATGCCCGATACTTCATGCCGGTGGGCGCCATTCTCATGGTGAATGAAGGGGACCGGGTGTACCCGGGTGATGTCATTGCCAAAATCCCCCGGGAGACCATGAAGACCAAAGATATCACCGGCGGTCTGCCCCGGGTGGCCGAGCTCTTTGAGGTACGCAAGCCCAAGGAGACCGCCATCATCAGCGAGATCAGCGGCGTGGTCTCTTTCGGGCGCCACATCAAGGGGAAACGCAAGATCATCGTGACCCCCGAGGTGGGGAAACCCAAGGAGTATTTGATCCCCAAAGGCAAACACGTGGCAGTCCAGGAAGGGGATTATGTCCGGGCCGGAGAACCCCTGATGGACGGCTCTGCCAACCCCCACGACATTTTGAACATCAGCGGCTTAAAGGAGCTGGCCCGCTACCTGGTGGACGAAGTCCAGGAGGTCTACCGTCTCCAGGGAGTCAAGATCAACGACAAGCACATCGAGGTGATCGTCCGGCAGATGCTGCGAAGGGTCAAGGTGGTGGACCCCGGCGACACAGACTTCCTCATGGGCGAAAAGGTGGAGAAGTGGGTGTTTGAGGAGAAAAACGAGGAGATGCTGCGTCAGGGCAAGCGCCCGGCCATCGCCGAGCCGCTCCTTCTGGGGATCACCAAAGCCTCCCTGACTACGGACAGCTGGATCTCCGCGGCCTCTTTCCAGGAGACCACCAAGGTCCTGGCGGACGCGGCGGTTCAGGGAAAAGTGGATTATTTACGGGGTCTCAAAGAAAATGTCATCATGGGGCGTCTCATTCCTGCCGGCACAGGTTTGCCCCTTTACCGGGAACTGGACTTTAAGTTGGTGGAGGAGGAAGAGCAGACCGCGGCTGAACTTCCCGAGGCGCCGCCGGCGGAGCCTTCCGGGCCGGAATTGCCGGCCCCATAAAAAGCTTGACAAGAGGAGAAAACTTCATTAAAAATAACATTTTTGTGGCCCAATGGTAAAAGGGCCGGAGAGATTATGCCGACCATCAATCAACTTGTCAGGAAAGGCAGGCAGAGACAGAAGAAACGCACAGCCGCGCCGGCCCTCCAGAGTTGTCCCCAAAAGCGGGGGGTGTGTGTCCGGGTATACACCACCACTCCCAAGAAGCCCAATTCCGCCCTGCGCAAGGTGGCCCGGGTACGGCTGACCAACGGCATTGAGGTGACCACCTATATCCCGGGGGTGGGACACAACCTGCAGGAACACTCGGTGGTGCTCATCCGGGGGGGCCGGGTGAAGGACTTGCCGGGGGTACGCTACCACGTGGTGCGGGGCACCCTGGATGCCTCCGGGGTTCAGGACCGGCGGCAGGGACGCTCGAAATACGGAGCCAAACGGCCCAAGTAGTCCAGGTTTTCGGTTTTTGGTTTTCAGTTTTCGGCAAGGCCGAACCTTAGGCGAAACCTTTAACAGAAAACCGGAAACAGAAACTTGAAAACGGAGTTTCCTTATGCCCAGAAAAGGCGGAGTGGTCAAGCGGCCCATCGCCCCGGATCTGAAATACCACGACCCGTTAGTCAGCCGCTTTATCAACGGCCTGATGCGCCGGGGGAAAAAAAGCGTGGCGCAGCGCATCTTCTATAACGCCTTGGACCTGGTGGCCCAACGGACCAAGGAGGATCCCCTGAAGGTCTTCCATCAGGCCATGGACAATGTGAAACCCCTCATCGAGGTGAAATCCCGGCGGGTGGGCGGGGCCACTTATCAGGTGCCGGTGGAGGTCCGCCAGGACCGGCGCATCTCCCTGGCCATCCGCTGGCTCATCACCTTCGCCAAGGCCAGGGCTGAAAAGTCCATGGAAGTTAAACTGGCCGGAGAACTTATCGACGCCTCCCAGAACCGGGGAGGCGCCATAAAAAAACGGGAAGATACCCATAAGATGGCGGAAGCCAACAAGGCCTTTGCCCATTATCGCTGGTAGGTAACGGTGCCCAGAACCACACCCTTAAAGCGCGTCCGGAATATCGGGTTTATGGCCCATATTGACGCGGGCAAAACCACCACCACGGAGCGCGTGCTGTTTTACACCGGGGTCACCCACCGGATGGGTGAGGTGCACGACGGGCAGGCCGTCATGGACTGGATGATCCAGGAACAGGAGCGGGGCATCACCATCACCAGCGCCGCCACCACCTGTTTCTGGCGGGACCACCGCATCAACATCATTGACACCCCGGGGCACGTGGACTTCACCATTGAGGTGGAACGCAGCCTCCGAGTGCTGGACGGGGTGGTGGCCGTGTTTGACGCGGTGGCCGGGGTGGAGCCTCAGTCGGAAACGGTATGGCGCCAGGCCGACCGCTACGGCGTGCCGCGCCTTGCCTTTGTGAACAAAATGGACCGGGTGGGAGCAGACCTTTTTCGCTGTGAACAGATGCTGCGGGAGCGCCTCAATGCCAACCCGGTTCTGGTGCAGCTGCCCTTGGGGGAGGAGGACCGCTTCCGGGGGGTCATCGACCTCATCAGCATGCAGGCCCTGGCTTATAAGGACAAGTCCCAGGGCCTGGAGTTCGAGATCTTGGAGATTCCGGCGGATTACCAGGAACTGGCGCAGAAGCAGCGGGCCCGGATGTTGGAGATTCTGGCCGAGGTGGATGACGAGCTCATGGAACTTTATCTGGCGGATGAGCCGGTACCCGCCGAAGTGATTCGCCGGGCCTTGCGCCAGGGGACCCTCGGTTTGAAGCTGGTGCCTACCCTGTGCGGCTCTGCCTTCAAGAACAAAGGAGTGCAGCCCCTTCTGGACGCGGTGGTGGATTATCTCCCTTCCCCCGAGGACAAACCGCCGGTCAAAGGCCTTAACCCCAAGGGAGAAGTGGAGGAGCGCCCTCCCTCGGATAACGCCCCCTTGGCGGCCCTGGCCTTCAAGCTGCACAGCGATCCCTTTGTAGGGCATCTTACTTTTCTGCGTCTTTACTCGGGGGTCATGACTTCCGGGCAGGCGGTGTTGAATGCCAACAAAGGGGTCAAGGAAAGGATCGGCCGACTTCTCAAGGTGCATGCCAACAAGAGGGAGGAGATCGCTGAGGCCTATGCCGGGGACATTGTGGCGGCGGTGGGTCTCAGGCACACCACCACCGGGGACACCCTGTGTGATGAACGGCGGCCTATCACCCTGGAGGCTCTATGGATTCCCCAGCCGGTGATTGACCTCGCCATTGAGCCCAACTCCAAGGCGGACCAGGACAAACTGAGCCTGGCATTGGCCAGGATCTCCGCCGAAGACCCCTCCTTCCGGGTGAAAACCGACCCGGAGACCGGCGAGACCATCATCTCGGGAATGGGGGAGTTGCACCTGGAGATCATTGTGGACCGCCTCATCCGGGAGTTCAAGGTGGACGCCCGCCGGGGGCGGCCCCAGGTTTCGTATCGGGAGACCATCACCGAGGCGGCCCGGGCCGAAGGCCGTTTTGTGCGGCAGAGCGGCGGCCGGGGCCAGTACGGGCATGTGTGGCTGGTGCTGGAACCCCTGCCCGCGGGAAGCGGCGTGGTTTTTGAAAACCGGATTGTGGGCGGGGTTATCCCCAAAGAATTCATCCCCGCGGTGGAGAAGGGAGTCCGGGAGGCGGCCAACACCGGGATTCTGGGTTATCCCATGGTGGACTTACTGGTGCAGTTGGTGGACGGCTCCTATCATGAGGTGGACTCCTCCGAGCGGGCTTTCCAGATTGCCGGCTCCCTGGCCTTCAAGGAGGCGGCCCGCCGGGCCCGGCCGGTGCTTTTGGAACCGGTCATGGCCCTGGAGGTGGTGACTCCCGAAGACTTTGTGGGGGAGGTCATGGGGGAGATCAACGCCCGCCGGGGCCGCATCACCGGCATGAGCAGCCGCGGCCGGATTCAGACCATTAAGGCCCTGGTGCCCCTGGCCACCATGTTCGGCTACGCCACGGTGCTTAGAAGCGCCACCCAGGGGCGGGCCACCTTTACCATGCAATTTGACCACTATGAACCTGTTTCCGCCGCTCTGGCGGAGGAAATTCTGGGCCGGCGCCAGGCACGTGCCTGATTCCGCCGCCTGCCGGGAGGATTGCTCAAATGGCGAAGAAGAAGTTTGAGCGGACGAAGCCGCATGTGAATGTAGGGACGATAGGGCACATAGACCATGGGAAGACGACGTTGACGGCGGCGATAACGAAGCATTTGGCGAAGAAGGGGATGGCGAGTTATGTGCCGTTTGATCAGATAGACAAGGCGCCGGAGGAGAAGGAGCGGGGCATCACCATAGCCTTGGCGCATGTGGAGTATGAGACGCCGAGGCGGCATTATGCCCATGTGGACTGTCCGGGGCATGCGGATTATATCAAGAACATGATTACTGGGGCGGCCCAGATGGATGGTGCCATATTGGTGGTGGGGGCGGATGATGGTCCCATGCCGCAGACGCGGGAGCACATATTGTTGGCGCGGCAGGTGGGGGTGCCGTACATAGTGGTATTTTTGAACAAGGTGGACATGGTGGACGATCCGGAGCTGATAGAGTTGGTGGAGTTGGAGCTTCGGGAGTTATTGTCCAAGTATGATTTTCCTGGGGATGAGATACCCATTATTAAGGGGAGTGCCTTGAAGGCGTTGGAGAGTGACGATCCGGATTCGCCGGAGGCGAGGCCGATATTTGAGTTGATGGAGGCGTTGGACACCTACATTCCGGAGCCGGTGCGAGCCATAGACAAGCCGTTTTTGATGCCCATAGAGGATGTGTTTTCCATTTCGGGTCGGGGCACGGTGGTGACGGGTCGGGTGGAGCGTGGGGTGATCAAGGTAGGGGATGAGGTGGAGATAGTGGGATTTGGGCCCACGTTGAGGACGGTGTGTACTGGGGTGGAGATGTTTCGGAAGACCCTGGATCAGGGGATTGCGGGGGACAATATAGGGATATTGTTACGGGGGATAAAGAAGGACGAGGTAGAGCGGGGCCAGGTGGTGGCGCAGCCGGGATCGATTACGCCGCACACGAAGTTTAAGGCGGAGGTGTATGTGTTGACCAAGGAGGAGGGAGGTCGGCACACGCCGTTTTTTAGTGGGTATCGGCCGCAGTTTTACTTGCGGACCACGGATGTGACGGGGGTGGTGACGCTGCCGGAGGGGGTGGAGATGGTGATGCCTGGCGACAATGTGAGTCTGACGGTGCATCTCATCACTCCGGTGGCCATTGAGAAGGAGCTCAGGTTCGCCATCCGGGAAGGGGGCCGCACCGTGGGCGCCGGCGTCGTCAGCGAAATCATCGAGTAGGAGTTGGCGGCTCATGATGATCACCCCGAAAATCCGCATCCGCCTTAGGTCTTACGACCAGAAGCTGTTGGACAAGTCGGTGCAGGAAATCGTGGAGACCGCCCGCTCCACCGGGGCCCGGGTGGCCGGGCCCATTCCGCTTCCCACTGAAATCAACAAGTTTTGTGTACTGCGTTCCCCCCATATCGACAAGAAGTCCAGGGAGCAGTTCGAAATCCGGACCTACAAGCGGTTGCTGGACATCCTGGAACCCACCCAGCAGACCATGGATGCCATCAGCAAACTGGACCTGGCGGCCGGGGTGGATGTGGAGATCAAGGTTTAGGGTTTTCGGTCCCCGGTTTAGGGTTTTCGGTGCGGGAAGAAATAATTACCGAAAACTGAAAACCGAAAACCGAAAACAGGAGATCAGCAATGCCTGGCGGGATATATGGCAGAAAACTGGGGATGACCCGCATCTTCGATGAAAACGGCACGGTGGTGCCGGTAACCGTGATCGAAGCGGGCCCTTGCTTTGTGGTCCAGAAAAAGACCACGGCCACCGACGGTTATGAGGCCTTGCAGGTGGGCTTCGAACGGCGGCCGCTGGCCAAATGCAACAAACCGGAGAGGGGCCACCTGGAGAAACATGGCAGCAAAAGCGGCTTTGCCTTTCTGAAAGAGATCCGGGTGGAGAACGCCGAGGCCTTTGAAGCCGGGCAGGAACTGACCGTGGAGCAATTCGCCATCGGGGACCGCCTTAAGGTGACCGGGACCTCCAAAGGCCGGGGATTCGCCGGCACGGTGAAGCGCTGGGGTTTTGCCCGGGGACCCATGAGCCACGGATCCATGTCCCACCGGGCCCCTGGTTCCATCGGGGCCAGCGCCTTTCCCTCCCGGGTGATCAAAGGCAAGAAACTGCCGGGACACATGGGTAACGCCCGGGTCACGGTAAAAAACCTCGAGGTCGTGGATGTGCGTCCGGAGGAGAATCTGTTGGTGGTGAAGGGCGCAGTTCCCGGCCCCAACCGGGGTCTGCTTTTCATCCGGAAGGTCAGGTAAGGTATGCCAGTGGTGGATATATACAATGTAAACAAAGAGAAGGTGGGGGAAATAGACCTCAAGGAGGAGATCTTTGGGGTGGAAATCAAACCCCACCTGCTCCATGAGGTGGTGGTGTGGCAGCGGGCCTGCCGCCGGAGCGGTACGGCCTCCACCAAAACCCGGGGGGAGGTGTCCGGTGGCGGGCGCAAACCCTGGCGTCAGAAGGGCACCGGCCGGGCTCGGGCCGGGTCCATCCGCTCGCCCCTGTGGCGGGGAGGCGGCACGGTCTTCGGCCCCAAACCCCGGAGTTATGCCTATGCCCTTCCCAAAAAGGTCAGAAGGGCTGCTCTGAAGATGGCCCTCAGCAGCAAGCTAACCAACGGCCAGCTGCTGGTTCTTAAGGACTATCCTTACAGTCGCCCCAAGACCAAGGAATTTGTCCAGATCCTGAAAAATTTCGAGCTGGACAAGGTCCTGGTGGTTACCCCCGAAGCCCACCAGACCCTGGAACTTTCGGCCCGGAATGTCCCCCATGTCCAGGTCCTGCCGGTGGCCGGGCTTAATGTGTACGATATCTTACGGTACGACCACCTGCTGCTTCTCTCCCCGGCGGTGGCGGCCATTGAAGCGAGGTTGGGGACATGAAGGCGCACCATCACCTGATCAAGGGCCCCATCATTACGGAAAAGGCCCACACCCTGAAAGAGACGGGAAACAAAATCACCTTCCGAGTGGCCCTTAAGGCCAACAAGATTGAAATCCGCAAGGCCGTGGAGGAGCTTTTCAAGGTAAAGGTGCTGGCGGTGAACACGGTCACCATGCGGGGTAAGAGAAAACGCCTGGGCCGCACCGAAGGGGTGCGCTCCGACTGGAAAAAGGCCATCGTCACCCTGGCCCCGGGCGAAAAGATTACGGGGTTTGAAGGGTTATAATTGAAAGGCGGCAGGCACTGGGATTTGGTGGAAGTTATACCGAGGTGGCCTTGAGGGATTTTCCGGTTCCCCGAGGATTAAAAGTAAAGCATTTGATTAAAAGGCTAAACCCCCAAAGGTTGTAAATCATGGCTCTCATACAGCGAAAACCCACGTCCCCGGGACGCCGGTTCCAGACGGTGTCGGACTTTACCGAAATCACCAAAAAGGAGCCGGAAAAGAGCCTGTTGGAGCCCCTCCGCAAGACCGGGGGCCGGAACAATTACGGTCGGCGCACTGCCCGGCACCGGGGCGGGGGGCACAAGCGGCAGTACCGGGTGATCGATTTCAAGCGGGACAAACTGGAGGTCCCCGCTAAGGTGGCTGCCATTGAATATGACCCCAACCGGAGTGCCCGGATTGCCCTGCTCCATTACCGGGACGGAGAGAAGCGCTATATCCTGGCGCCTTTGGGTCTCCAGGTGGGGGACGAAGTGGTTTCCAGCGCCGAGGCGGACATCAAGCCGGGCAACACCCTGCCCTTGGCCAACATCCCCACGGGCACTTTGGTGCACAATGTGGAGCTGAAGCCCCAGAAGGGGGGGCAGCTGGCCCGGGCTGCAGGCGCCGCGGTGCAGCTCATGGCCAAGGAGGGGAAGTACGCCCATCTGAAGCTGCCCTCGGGAGAAGTGCGCATGGTGCCCATCCAGTGCCGGGCCACCATCGGGCAGCTCAGCAACGTGGAACACGAAAACGTGTCTCTGGGCAAGGCCGGGCGCAAGCGCTGGCTGGGGCGGCGGCCTCACACCCGGGGTGTGGCCATGAATCCGGTGGACCATCCTCTCGGGGGCGGTGAAGGCAAAAGCTCCGGTGGCCGGCATCCCTGCTCGCCCTGGGGCATGCCCACCAAGGGGTATAAGACCAGAAAACCCAAAGAGAGCGACCGCTATATCATCAAGCGGCGGAAATAGAGGTAAGCTGTGGCCCGTTCGCTGAAAAAAGGACCGTATGTGGAACCCGGCCTGCTTCAGAAGGTGCTGAAGGCCAAGGAAAGCCAGGACCGCCGGGTCATCAAGACCTGGTCCCGGCGTTCCACCATCACGCCCGACTTCATCGGCCTGACCCTGGCAGTACACAACGGCAAGAAGTTCATCCCCGTCTATATCACGGAAAACATGGTGGGACACAAGCTGGGGGAGTTTTCCCCCACCCGCCACTTCGGGGGACACGCGGGGGACCGGAAAACCAAGGTGGGTAAGAAGTAGCCATGGAAATTCGGGCACGAGGGAAATATCTGCGCATCTCCCCCACCAAACTAAGGCTGGTGACCCGACCCTTGGCGGGGAAACGGGTGGAGGAGGCCTTACAGCTGCTTAAGTTTATTCCCAAAAAGGGAGCGCGGCTGGTGAAAAAGGTGGTGGAACAGGCGGTGGCCAATGCGGAACAGCGGCCCCAGGTGGATGTGGACACTCTGTTTATCAAAGGCATCTGGGTGGACGGCGGTCCGGTGCTGAAACGCTTTATGACTCGGGCCATGGGGCGGGCCAACCGCATTTTGAAAAGGACCAGTCACCTTACCGTGGTTTTGGCCGAGGGACCGTCACGCCCGGCCCGAAAGACCCCGAAAGTCAGGCGCTGAGGAGGAAGTGTGGGGCAGAAAGTACATCCCATCGGATTCCGTGTCGGCATATACCGGAACTGGGACTCGGTGTGGTTCGCCAAGAAGGACTTTGCCCAACTGGTCCTGGAAGACCGGAAGATCCGGGATTTCATCAAGAATGACCCAGAATTAAAGGGCGCGGGAATTGCCGGGGTGGACATCAAGCGAGCGGCCCACAAGCTGACCATCAGGATCCACACCGCCCGCCCCGGCATGGTCATCGGCCAGAAAGGGAAAAAGATCGAGGACCTGCGCCGCCGGCTGGAGAAGCTGGTGAATCGGGAACTGGTGATTGACGTCCACGAGGTGCGCAAGCCCGAAATCAACGCCCAGCTGGTGGCGGAGAACATCGCCCTGCAGCTGGAACGCCGGGTGTCCTTCCGCCGGGCCATGAAAAAGAGCGTTAACCAGGCTCTGAAGTTCGGAGCCAAAGGCATCAAGGTGCGGGTAAAGGGGCGGCTGGCCGGTGCCGAGATCGCCCGCCAGGAGTGGTACCGGGAAGGGCGGGTGCCGCTACACACCCTCAGGGCCTACATTGACTACGGCTTTGCCGAAGCCATGACCACCTATGGGGTCATCGGGGTCAAGACCTGGATCTTCCACGGCGAGTTGCTGGGACCAGAAGAAAGCGGGTTTTAGTGTTCGGGTGTAAAAGTCCGATAGCTCAGGTTTGGGTCCCCCGAGCCCAGACCCAGCCTTCCAGCCCCGAGGTTCGAGGTGGGAAAAGACGGCGCTCAAGTTTTGAAGGACGCCTAAGGAAACAATCATGTTAAGTCCAAAGCGTGTGAAATACCGGAAAATGCAGAAAGGCCGGCTGAAGGGCCGGGCCAGCCGGGGAAACTTTCTGGCTTTCGGGGACTTTGGTCTTCAGGCCTTGGCTCCCGCCTGGATCACTGCCCAACAGATTGAGGCGGCCCGGATCGCCATTACCCGCCATGTGAAGCGGGGCGGCAAACTGTGGATTCGCATTTTTCCTGACAAGCCTATAACCAAGAAGCCGGCGGAAACCCGCATGGGCAAAGGCAAAGGGAGCCCCGAGGGTTGGGTGGCGGTGGTGAAGCCCGGTCGCATCCTCTACGAGCTCTCCGGGGTGCCCCCGGAGGTGGCCAAGGAGGCCCTGCGTCTGGCTTCCATGAAGCTACCCATAAAAACCAAGATACTTGTCCGGGAGCAGCTCCCGGAGGCGGCTGAGGCGTCATGAAAGCGGCGGATTTGCGGGAACTGACCACTGAAGAGTTGGTGGCCAAGATGCGGGAACTTCAGGAAGAGCTCTTCAAGCTCAATTTTCAGCACCAGGCCAACCGGCTGGAAAATACCGCCCGGCTGAGGCAAAGTCGCAAGGACCTGGCCCGGGTGAAGACGGTGCTTCGGGAAAAGACCGGACAGAAGTGGTAGGTGGTAAATGGAAAAACCGCGTGGTGTGCGCAAAACCCGGGTGGGTGTGGTGGTCAGCGACAAGATGGACAAGACTGTGGTGGTAGAGGTGAAACGCCTGGTGGCCCACCCCTTGTATCACAAAATCATCCGGCGGCGTAAGAAATTCAAAGCCCACGACCCGCAGAACACCTGTAGGGTGGGGGACAAGGTACTTATAGAGGAAACCCGCCCCCTCTCCCGGGAAAAGCGCTGGCGGGTCAAGGAGATTCTGGAACGGGCTCAGTAGCCTCGGGCGAGCACAGGATAATTGCCATGATTCAGGTACATACCAATCTCAATGTGGCCGACAACTCCGGGGCCAAGCGCCTCTTTTGCATCCGGGTCTTGGGGGGCACCAAGCGGCGTTACGCCCGGGTGGGGGACGTCATCGTGGTCTCGGTGAAGGAGGCCCTGCCCCACTCCAAGGTGAAAAAGGGGGACGTGATGCGGGCGGTGGTGGTGCGCACCGTCAAAGAGACCCGTCGCCCCGACGGCTCCTATATCAAATTTGACGACAACTCGGCGGTGCTCATCAACCCGGCGGGGGACCCCATCGGCACCCGCATCTTCGGGCCAGTGGCCCGGGAACTTCGGGCCAAACGCTTCATGAAGATCATCTCCCTCGCCCCAGAGGTGCTGTGACATGCCCCGAGCCAAAAAGAAGCCCATTATCCCGGTTCCCATCCGCCTGAAGAAGAATGACCTGGTGGAGGTGCGTTCCGGCCGGGAGGCGGGGAAGACCGGAAAGATCCTGAAAGTTATCCGGGAAAAAAACCAGGTGGTGGTGGAGAAGGTGAATATCATCAAGCGGCATACCCGCCCCAGCCCCACCACCGGTCAGGGGGGAATCATCGAGAAGGAAGCCCCCCTGCACGTGTCCAAGGTTATGTTGATTTGCCCCAAGTGCGCTCATGCCGGGCGCTTTCGGGTGACGGTCACCGGGGAGGGCAAAAAATCCCGGGTCTGCCGCAAATGTAAGGAACTCATCGATGGCTGAAAAAGCGATTTCGCGCCTATACAGGTTTTACCGGGAGGAGGCCGTCCCCCGCATGATGCAGGAGTTCCGTTACAAAAGCCCCATGCAGGTGCCGAAACTGGAAAAGGTCGTCATCAACATGGGCTTGGGGGAGGCTATCCAGAACATCAAGCTGTTGGAGTCGGCCAGTGCAGAGTTGGCGGCCATCACCGGGCAAAAACCGGTGGTCACCCGGGCCAAGCGCTCCATTGCCGCTTTCAAACTCAGGGAGGGCATGCCCATCGGCTGCATGGTGACTCTCAGAAGACAGCGCATGTATGATTTTTTTGACAAACTGGTAAATGTGGTGCTTCCCCGGGTGCGGGATTTCCGGGGCCTGAGCGACAAGGGCTTTGACGGCCGGGGCAATTACACCTTGGGGATCAGGGAGCAGATCATCTTCCCGGAGATCGACTACGACAAGGTGGACAAAGTAAAGGGGATGAACATCACCATAGTGACCACGGCGCCCACAGACGAGGAGGGCAAGTACCTCCTGAGCCTTCTGGGCATGCCTTTCAGAAAGTAGGGAAGGGGGAGCGGATGGCCAAAAAATCCCAGATTGCCAAAGCCAAGCGTCCTCCCAAATTTGCGGTGCGGAAATACAACCGCTGTCCCTTGTGCGGCCGGCCCCGGGCCTTTTTGCGGAAGTTCGGCATCTGCCGCATCTGCTTCCGCACCATGGCCCTGAGGGGCGAGATTCCCGGCGTCATCAAGTCCAGTTGGTAGGCGGAGGAGGCCATTATGAGCATGACGGACACCATCGGGGACATGTTGACCCGCATCCGCAATGCCGGTCAGGCCCGCTTTGACAAGGTGGACATTCCCGCCTCCCGAATGAAGATCGCCTTGGCCCGTATTTTCAAAGACGAAGGCTTTATCAAGAACTATAAAGTCATCAAGGACAACAAACAGGGCATCCTGAGGATTTATCTCAAATACGACGAGCACAACCAGCCCATCATCCAAAGGATCGAGCGGGTGAGCAAGCCCAGCCGGCGGGTGTATGCCACCTGCGAGGAACTCCCCAAGGTCCAGGGGGGCCTCGGGGTGGCGGTGGTCTCCACCTCCAAAGGGGTGATGACCGACCGTCAGGCCCGGAAGCTGGGAGTGGGCGGGGAAGTGCTCTGCCAGATCTGGTAAGGATAGACCATGAGTCGCATCGGCAAGAAACCCATTCCGGTGCCGGAGGGGGTCAAAGTCCAATTATCTGATCGCCTCCTCACCGTGAGCGGCAAATTGGGAACCCTTTCCCGGGAGTTACCCCCCCGGGTGAACCTTGAGATCGGTGATCGGGAAATCCGGGTGCTCCCCCAGGACGACAGCCGCCAGAGCCGCTCCTTCTGGGGTCTGACCCGGACCCTGGTGGCCAATATGGTTACCGGAGTGAGTCAGGGCTTCACCCGGAGCCTGGAAATTGTGGGTACGGGCTTCAAGGTGGAGTCCCGGGGGGATACCCTGGTATTCAGCCTGGGCTATTCCAATCCGGTGGAATTTCCTCTGCCTCCGGGTATTACTGCCCAGATCCTGGACAAAGGGACCCGCTTTGAGCTAAAAGGTTCCAACAAGGAGATTCTGGGGCAAACAGCCGCCAATATCCGGGCCCTCAGACCGCCCGACGCTTACAAAGGCAAAGGTGTGCGGTATCTGGGTGAAAAACTGCGCCGCAAGGTGGGCAAGGCCGGCGGCCGCTAGGGGAGGAAAACATGGGTAAGATGAATCCCCGGTTAGCCATGCGCCTGAAACGGAAAAAGCGGATCCGGAAAAAGATCCGCGGGACCCCCGAGCGGCCTCGTCTGTCGGTGTTTAGGAGTGCCAAACACATTTACGCCCAGATCGTGGACGACCTGGCCGGCTGCACCCTGGCTGCCGCCAGCACCCTCTCCCCGGAAATCCGGGACCGGCTGGGGGGCCTCAAGAAAACCGAAGCCGCGAGGGAAGTTGGACGGATACTGGCGGAAAAGGCCAAAAGCAAAGGGATTGAGAAGGTGGTCTTCGACCGCAATGGCTTTCTCTACCACGGCCGGGTGAAAAGCCTGGCGGAGAGTTGCCGGGAGCATGGGCTGGTATTCTAACCAGAAACAGGCAGCTTAAGGCCAAAGATTCCCGGCCGCTGCCACCTTTCCAGGGAATACCAGCATCAAGAACTTAAACCAACCGTTCGGATATCATCATCTTTTTTAATGCTTATGGCTTGAAGTTCAAAGCCCATCGGGAGGTAAGCTTGTTCGAAACCGAAACGCCGGAGGTTCAGTTACTAGACAAGGTGGTGAGCATCAACCGGGTGGCCAAGGTGGTGAAGGGCGGCCGCCGGTTCCGGTTCAGTGCCATTGTGGTGGTGGGGGACGGCCAAGGCCGGGTGGGGGCCGGACTGGGCAAGGCCCACGAAGTGCCGGAGGCCATCCGGAAGGCCATGGAAAAAGCCAAAAGAGAGATGATTCGGGTGCCCATTGTCAACAACACCATACCCTACGCGGTGGTGGGGGAGTTCGGTTCCGGCAAGGTGCTGCTCCGACCGGCGGCGGAAGGCACCGGGGTCATTGCCGGGGGGCCGGTTCGGGCCGTGGTGGAGGTGGCGGGTATCAAAGACGTCCTCACCAAGTGCTTGGGGTCCCACAACCCCCACAACGCCGTGAAAGCCACCATGGAAGCCTTGCGGCAGCTGGCCAGTCCCGAAGAGGTGGCCCAACGCCGCAACCGACCTCTGGCGGAGCTGCTGGCCTCCTAAACCCGGCACCCCCGGGAAGGCCAGCGCCTCAGAGAGGCTGAAACCTTAAGGATTAAACATGATTCTGGAAATCACCCTGATCAAGAGTCCCATTGGGCGACCGCCCAAACACCGGGTGACCGTGAGGACGCTGGGACTTACCCGGCTTCATCAGACGGTGCGCCACAAAGAGACCCCGGGGGTGTTGGGCATGGTCAATCAGGTACGGCATCTGCTTATGGTGCGCCGTCTGCCCGAAGGAGAATGAAGATGCGTCTGGATGAATTGACGCCGGCTCCGGGAGCCAAACACCGGAAGAAACGGGTAGGGCGGGGGCCGGGCTCCGGATGGGGCAAGACCGCCGGCCGGGGACACAAAGGTCAGAAGTCACGTTCCGGAGGCGGAGTCAAACCCGGCTTCGAGGGTGGCCAAATGCCCCTGACCCGCCGCATTCCCAAACGGGGTTTCAACAACCCCTTCAAAAGGCGTTATGCCATCGTCAACCTCCGGGACTTGAGGGTTTTCGGGGCGGATACGGTGGTGGACGAAGAGGCCCTGCGCCGGGCCGGTCTGGTGAAGGGTCGGGTGGAGGGCATCAAACTGCTGGGCCAGGGGGAGATCAACGTGCCCCTTACTGTCAAGGTCCAGGCGGTGAGCGCCGCGGCCAAGACCCGGATTGAGGCCGCCGGCGGACGGGTGGAGGTCGTCTGAATTGGCTGCCGGTATCGCCAGTATCGCTAAAATCCCGGAGCTGAAGCGGCGCATCCTGTTCACCCTGCTCATGCTCGCCGTTTACCGGGTAGGCTGCTTCATCCCCACCCCGGGAGTGGACGCCAACGCCCTGATGGCCTTTTTTGCCCGCCAGCAGCGCACCATTTTCGGGCTGTTCGACATGTTTTCCGGTGGCGCCCTGGAGCGTCTGAGCGTCTTTGCCCTGGGGATCATGCCTTACATCAGCGCCGCCATCATCATGGAGCTCCTCAAGGTGGTGATCCCGGCCCTGGAGAGGTTGTACAAGGAAGGCGAGGCCGGCATCAAGAAGATCAAGCAATACACCCGCTATGGTACGGTGATCATCGCCGCCATCCAGGCCCTGGGCATCAGCTTTGCCCTGGAAGGCATGGGGGGGGCGGAAGGCACGGTGGTCATGCATCCCGGCTGGGGGTTCCGCCTGATGACCATCATCACCTTGACCTCGGGAACCGCGTTCATTATGTGGCTGGGGGAAATGATCACCGAGCGGGGCATCGGAAACGGGATCTCCCTCATCATCTTTGCGGGCATCGTGGCCCGGTTGCCCTCCGCGGTGATCAAGACCTTTGAACTTATGAAGACGGGGGAGCTGCCTCCCTTCCTGATGCTCTTCCTCCTCATCATGATGATTGCGGTGGTGGGTGTCATTGTCTTTGTGGAACGGGGCCAGCGCCGGATTCCTATACAATATGCCCGCCGGGTGGTGGGAAGGCGCATGTTTGGGGGCCAGAGCACCCATCTGCCCTTGAAGGTGAACGTTTCCGGGGTGATTCCCCCCATCTTTGCCTCCTCCCTCCTCATGTTTCCGGCCACCGTAGGGAGTTTCATCCAGAACGAAAGGATCAAGTACTTTTTTGACCTCATATCCCCGGGATTTTGGTTACATGAACTGCTCTATGTGGGCCTCATCATCTTTTTCTGCTATTTTTACACCGCGGTGACCTTCAACCCGGTGGATGTGGCTGACAACCTGAAGAAATGGGGGGGCTACATCCCGGGTCTTCGGCCCGGCCGTCCCACTAGCGAATACATTGACCGGATTCTGACGCGCATCACCCTGGGAGGGGCCCTTTACGTGGCGGCGGTGTGTGTGTTGCCCACCATCCTGGTGGCCCGCTTTAATGTCCCCTTTTACTTTGGGGGCACCGCCCTCCTCATTGTGGTGGGAGTGGCCATGGACACCATGGCCCAGATTGAGTCCCACATGCTCACCCGTCATTACGAGGGTTTCATGAAAAAGCGCCTGGGACGGGTTCGTCGCTGAAGTGCGGTAAGCCCTGAGCCGGAAGCTTGGAGCTTGAAGCAGAAATTTCCAACTTCATGATCACACAGGCGGATGAAGAGATAACCAGAAGAAGACCACGGATAGGCATCTCGTAAGCTGAAAGTCTAAGGCTTACAGCCCAAAGCGTACTGCAAGAAAAGGAGGCTCCCATGAATCTGATCCTGTTGGGCGGACCGGGTGCCGGCAAAGGGACCCAGGCGAAGAAACTGATTGACAAATACCAGATCCCCCAGATTTCCACAGGCGATATCCTCCGGGCCGCGGTGAAAGAGGGGACAGAGATGGGGAAGAAGGCCAAGGAATACATGGACGCCGGGAAACTGGTGCCTGATGAGGTGGTCATCGGCATCATCAAGGACCGCCTGGCGCAACCCGACTGCAAAAAGGGCTTCATCCTGGACGGCTTTCCCCGCACAGTACCCCAGGCCGAGGCCCTGGACCAGGTGCTGGCCTCCCTGGGCAGCAAAATTGACCATGTGATTTCCATTGAGGTGGACGAGGAAGAGCTGGTGACCCGCCTTACCGGCCGCCGCACCTGCAAGAACGCGGCCTGCGGCCAGATGTACCACATCAAGTTTAACCCCCCCAAAAAGGAGGGGATCTGTGACAAGTGCGGCAGTGAGCTGTATCAGCGGGATGACGACAACGAGGCTACGGTGCGCTCCAGGCTGGCCACTTACAATCAGGCCACCAAGCCCTTGATTGATTACTACACCAAGAAGGGGTTGATCCGGCAAGTGGCCGGGGTAGGGAGCATTGAAGATATTTTTGCCAAAATCTGCGGCATCCTGGGGCCGGCCGCCTGAGATCTTCCAGCAGTCAGCCCCCATCCAGTTTCGGGCTGACTGCTGGTGATTGACCGTTATCATGATTCTTCTGAAATCTCCCCGGGAAATCGCCCGGATGGAGGTGGCCAGCCGCATCGTCGCAGAAATCCTGGAGGAGGTGAAGTCTCATATCCGACCCGGGGTTCAGACCCGGGAACTGGACGAGCTGGCGGAGGCCCTCTGCCACAAACGCCGGGTGAAACCGGCCTTCAAGGGTTATCGGGGCTATCAGCATGCCCTGTGCATCGCGGTGAACGAGGAGGTGGTGCACGGAATTCCGGGACCCCGGGAGCTGCGGGTGGGAGACTTGGTGAGCCTGGACTTCGGGGTGCTCCACGACGGCTATTACGGGGATGCCGCCATCACGGTGCCGGTGGGCGAGGTTTCCCCCCAAGCCCGGCTGCTGATGAAGGCCACGGAAGAGGCGCTGTATGCCGGCATTGCTGAGTTTCGGGTAGGGGGACGGCTGAGTGACATCTCCCATGCAGTGCAAACCACCGTGGAAAAATACGGTTTCTCAGTGATCCGTCACTTTGTGGGCCACGGCATCGGCCGCTCCCTGCACGAGGATCCGCAGATCCCCAACTTTGGCCCCCGGGGCCGGGGTCCGCTTCTTAAGGTGGGAATGACCTTGGCCATTGAACCCATGACCGCCGCGGGGTCCTGGGAGGTACGGATCCTCCCCGACGGCTGGACCGCGGTGACCGCGGACGGGAGCCTGGCGGCTCATTTTGAACACACCGTGGCCCTGACCGAAAAGGGCGTCTTGATTTTGACTAAATTATGAGTTAAGATAACATTTTGGAATCCCTGGACTAAAGAATTCCGGATGCCCAAAGAAGACGCCATCGAAGTGGAAGGGAAGGTAGTGGAACCCCTTCCCAATGCCATGTTCCGGGTGGAGCTGGACAATGGTCACAGGGTTCTGGCCCACATTTCCGGAAAGATGCGCATGCATTACATCAAAATCCTGCCGGGGGACCGGGTGATTGTGGAGCTGTCCCCCTATGACCTGACTCGGGGACGCATCATCTATCGGGTGAAATAGGTGGCCAGGAGGGACTATTGAGGCCCCAGGGCCTCCCAGGCGGGCCCAGTTAATGAGTGCTGCCAGGGAAGGGGGAAACCCATGAAAGTCAAACCTTCAGTGAAACGCATCTGTGCCAAGTGCAAGATTATCCGCCGCAAAGGGGTGGTTAGGGTGATCTGTGAAAACCCCAAGCACAAGCAGCGCCAGGGGTAACCAGCCTGGACCCCGGCGTTTTGGGCCTTGGGCTTGAACCGGATAACAGATCATAGTGAAAAATGGCAAACGACAAGACCATTTAAGGAGCTTCTCAGAAGCTTAAAGCCCCAGGTAAAGCTTTAAGCCCGATCGGAGGACTGGTTTTGGCACGTATCGCTGGCATTGACCTGCCCAGAAACAAGCGTATTGACATTGCCCTGACTTATATTTATGGCATCGGTCGGACCACGGCGCACAAGATCCTGACGGAGGCGGGGGTGGATGGCGCCGTCAAGACCGCCGACTTAAACGACTCCCAGATTACTGCCATCCGTCAGGTCATTGACGCCCATTACAAAGTGGAGGGGGACCTGAGGCGGGAGGTGTCCATGAACATCAAACGCCTCATGGACCTGGGCTGCTATCGGGGATTGAGACACCGTCGGGGGCTGCCGGTCAGGGGGCAGCGCACCCATACCAATGCCCGCACCCGCAAAGGGCCCCGGCGGTCGGTAGTGGGCAAACGGAAAAAGTCTTAAGGAGCACCTATGGCCAAACGACCGGCAGCCGGCAAGAAGAAAAAGGAACGGAAAAATGTCCCCACCGGGGTGGTTCATATCAAAGCCACCTTCAATAACACCTTGGTGACCATCACGGATCCGGCGGGAAATGTCATAGCCTGGTCCTCAGCGGGCGTCCAGGGTTTCAAGGGGTCCCGCAAGGGCACTCCCTTTGCGGCCCAGCTGGCAGCCAGCGACGCGGCCAAAAAGGCCATGGAGCACGGCATGCGCAGCGTGGATGTGTATGTCAAGGGCCCGGGGGCCGGACGGGAGGCGGCGTTACGGGCCATCCAGGCTGCGGGCCTTTCCGTCAATCTGATCCGGGATGTCAGCCCCATCCCCCATAACGGTTGCCGTCCCCCCAAGCGGAGACGGGTGTAACAGAGGAGAGGCACTTTGGCACGTTATACTGAAGCCCGGTGTCGTCTGTGCCGCCGGGAAAGAATGGCCCTTTATCTCAAAGGAGACCGTTGCTACACGGACAAATGCGCCATCCAGCGGCGCAATTATCCTCCCGGCCAACACGGCCAGAGCCGGGGGAAGATTTCGGATTACGGCCTCCAGTTGAGGGAAAAACAGAAAGTGAAGCGCATGTACGGCGTGCTGGAAAAACAGTTCCGGGGCTATTTCCAGCGGGCCGAACGCATGCGGGGCGTTACCGGCACCAACCTTCTCATACTTTTGGAACGTCGTCTGGACAATGTGGTTTATCGTCTGGGGTTTGCCAACTCCAGGGCCCAGGCCCGGCAGTTGGTGCGGCATAATTTCATTTTGGTGGACGGCCAAAGGGTGAACCTGCCCTCATATCTGGTAAAGGTGGGGCAGACCGTGGAAGTTAGGGAGGAAAAACGCAACTCCCCCTTGGTGCGGGATGCCCTGGAGGCGGCCGCCCGGCGGGGCTGTCCCCCTTGGTTGGAGTTGGACAAGGAGCAGGCCAAAGGCCGGGTGATCATGCTTCCCAGCCGGGAAGATATCACCATGCCCATACAGGAACATCTGATCGTCGAGCTCTTCTCCAAATAATCACAGTCTTAGGCCCTATGCCAGCGGGGTAGGCCAACTGACCCAGTCCGATGAACCCTTCCGGCAGGCCCGGGGGCCTGGGGAAAGGGCCATATTTAAGTAGTGCCAGCCCGAGGAGTCATGATTCACAAAAATTGGACCGAGCTCATCAAACCCAAGCGCCTGGAGGTTGAACCCGAGTCCCACACCGAAACCTACGGTAAATTCTCCTGTGAGCCGTTGGAACGGGGCTTCGGTATCACCCTGGGAAACGCCCTGCGCCGGGTCCTCCTGTCCTCCCTTCGCGGGGCGGCCATCACCGGGGTCCGCATCCAGGACGTTTACCATGAATTTTCTGCTATCCCGGGAGTTCTCGAGGATACCACCGAAATCCTCCTCAACCTGAAACAGGTACGTCTGAAGTTCCTGTCAGACGGGGTCAAGACCCTGTACCTGGAGGCCAAAGGCGAGAGGGAGGTGAAGGCCGGAGACCTGAAGACCGACGGCACGGTGGTGATTTTGAACCCGGAACACCATATCGCCACCCTGTCGGCGGACGGCCACCTCTCCATGGAACTCACCGCCAAAAGCGGGAAAGGCTATGTCCCGGCCGAGTCCAACAAGGAGGAGAACCAGCCCATCGGCTTTATCCCCCTGGACGCCTCTTTTTCCCCCATCCGCAAGGTCAACTATGTGGTGACCCAGGCCCGGGTGGGACAACGCACCGACTACGACAAACTTACCCTGGAAGTGTGGACCGACGGGAGCGTCACCCCGGAAGATGCCGTGGCTTATGCCGCCAAGATCCTCAAGGAACAACTCACCCTGTTCATCAATTTCCAGGAGGAACCGGAAAAACCGGAAGAGAAGGTGGAGGAACCGCCAGCCATCCTCAACGAGAATCTCTACCGGGGGGTGAACGAGCTGGAGCTGTCGGTCAGGGCGGCCAATTGTCTCAGGAACGCCAATATCCGTTATATCGGCGAACTGGTGCAGAAAAGCGAGCAGGAGATGCTCAAGACTAAGAATTTCGGCCGCAAGTCCTTAAACGAGATCAAAGAAATTTTGGCGGAGATGGGGCTTTCCCTGGGCATGAAACTGGAAAACTTCGTGCCCCCGGGGGAAGAACCGGATAGAAAGGAAGAAATGGCATGAGGCATCTGAAAGCCGGGCGCCGTCTGGCCCGTACCACAGAGCACCGCACCGCCCTGTTGCGGAACCTCATCACCCAGCTTTTTGAACACGAGCGCATCCAGACCACCCACGCCAAGGCCAAAGAGGCCCGCATGTGGGCGGAACAGCTAATCACCCTGGCCAAACGGGGGGATCTCCACGCCCGGCGCCTGACACTCAGGGTGCTGCGCTCTAAAAAGGCCATGGTCAAGCTTTTCGGGGAATTGCGGGAACGCTATCAGGAGCGCCCCGGAGGTTATACCCGCATCATTCCCGTGGGTTTCCGGGTGGGAGATGGAGCCGCCCTCTCCGTGCTGGAATTGGTGGGACGACCGGAAAAACTCCCCAAGGCCAAGAAAAAGGCCGGGGCCTCCTGAGTCCGGTTCTTTTTCCCTCAGACCCTGACATAATTATTAAGGGGCCGGGCACTTCTTCCGGCCCCTTGGCTTGTTTTTGTACCCCCACCATACCTTCAAAAAAAGCCTTATCCGGGGGTTTGATAAAATTTCCCCCCCCTTCCTCAATGGAGTTTTACTCTTGTTATTTTTCTTAGAAATGAAGGAAAAAAAGGTTGACATAAGTCAAAAGATGAGTTAGGGTGGGGGAACCTTAACGTGGCTCTTTGGCAGGCGGGCGGGTTCTCTGAGGGCCCTTCGCCCTGGGGTGAAACTTAAAACCCCTTAGGCAGTGTCCCATCACCAAGGAGGTGTTAGGTGACGAATAAACTAATCCTCGGATTGACGATTAGCCTGGCTTTGACCCTAACCCCTGCAACCGGCTCAGCCGTACCCTCCAAAGAAATAAAGAAAAAATCCTCTTCCGTAAAATCCAGCAAATCCACCAAAAGCTCCACCAAGAAGTCCAAGATTTTGGTGGGCTCCAGCAAAAGAAGGTCACAGTTGTCAGGCCGCCAGGAGGCCGAGGATTATGACAGCCCAGTATCCGCCTCTTCCCCGTCCAAGGCCGGGGTAGCCGAGACTCCGCCCTTGATGCGGGTTATCCCCCAGCGTGACGGCCGCTTTTTATTGGAGCCCTTAACCCCGAAGAAAAATTACAATGTTACCACCGGCCCCACCTCACAATTGGACCAGAAAAAGAATGAGGCGGCTCCCGGCGGCCGGGGTTACCACCTATATGAACCGTGGAGTTTCCAGGAACTGATCCTGAGCCTGGCCAAGGGCTATCAAGGGGCCCGGTATAGCCGGGGTGGTAACTTCGATACCGGGTATGCCACCGATTGCTCCGGGTTCGTGCAGTACATCTACAATGGATTTCAAATCAAACTCCCCCGTTCCAGTGCTGAGCAGGCCCAGGTGGGGAAAACCGTGACCCACACCATGGATTTCTCCAAACTGGTTCCCGGCGACCTCCTTTTTTTCCGCCGGGGCGGCCGTGGCATTGGCCATGCCGGCATCTACCTGGGGGAAGGGAAAATGATTCACGCCTCCAACCACCGGAACGGGGTAATTATCACTGATCTGCGTCAAGGTTATTATCAGGACACCTTCGTGGTGGCCAAACGAGTCTTCGAAGTCACCTATCCCAAATAAATTCAGTAACCTTTCTCCTGATAGCGGGTTTTTTCGGGGAATCAGCCTAAAGAACATGGCTTCCATGTATAAGTGTGCCTGATTTCCGCAGGTTTTCTCTCTTTAGGCCATCTCCCCGGCTTAGGAAATTGGGGTTAAGTTTTCCGGAGTTCCGCAAGCTGTAGCATCAGGATAGCCAGAAAGGTTTAGTCTTCGGGGATAACAAGAGTAAAGGTGCTTCCCTGACCGGGTATGCTGCTGACCTGCACCTGACCGCGGTGGGCTTGGGCAATGTGTTTGACGATGGCCAGCCCCAAACCGGTTCCTCCTTCCTTGCGGCTCCGACCGGCGTCAACCCGGTAAAAGCGTTCGAAGATCCGGTCCAGATGCTCTGGTGAAATCCCACTGCCCCAGTCCTTGACCCTAATAATCAGTTCTTTTTTCTGAATTTCGGCTTCCATCCGGACTGTGGCGCCCTCCGGACTGAATTTGATGGCATTGTCCAAAAGGTTTACCAAAGCCTGCTCCAAAAGAGGGGCATTGAAGGAAGCCCTCAAATGATCGGAGCAAACCACTTCCACTTTGATATTTTTGGAAGCAGCCTTGGCAGCGCACACCTGATGGGCAGCCTCCAATACCTTTTTTACATTGTCCCTGGACAGGGCAATCTGATGTCGTTCCGCGTCCTGTTCAATCCGGGAAAGGCTCAAAAGATCTTCTATGAGATCATGAAGGCGGTCTGCCTGCTGGGCGATGATCCGCAGAAACCTTTCGGCATTTTCCGGTTCTTTCAAAGCCCCGGCCAGCAAGGTTTCCACATAGCCTTTGATGGAGGTTACGGGGGTTTTGAGCTCGTGGGACACATTGGCCACAAAGTCGCGGCGGGCCGTTTCCAGCCGCCGCAGGTGAGTGATATCCTGGAGCACCACCAGGTTGCCCATCAGGCCGCCATCCGGGTCCCTTAAAGCCCTTCCCTGGACTTGAAGAAACCGGGAACCATTACCTTTTAAAGAGATCTCCTCCTGCAAGGGTTCCGGGGAAGTGAGCAGGCGATTGACGAACCAGCGCAGGTCAGGATTTTGCAACACTTCCCGGAGGTGGCGTTGTTTCAGGGCCTCCGGGTTTATCCCCAACATCTGGGCTGCGGCCTTATTGAGAGTCAGCAGATAACCTTTCTGGTCAAAAGCCAGAACCCCTTCCACCATGGCGGCCAAGATGGCTTCGTGTTCCCGGCTGTGCATGGTAAGAAGGTGCAAACGTTCTTCAAGCTGGGTGGCCATCTGATTCATGGCTTCAGCCAGGTTGGCTAGTTCAAAGGTGGGGGGCACGGACAGCTTGCGATCCAGTCGACCTTGGGCGAAACGGCGGGCCCCCCGTTCCAATTCTTCCAGTGGCTTGGTGAAACGCCGGGAGATGATTATGCTTAATATGCCCATTACCAGGGCGATGACCAGGGCCCCCAAGGCGATGTTTCCATAAATGACCTTCAGTTCCCCGGCGATTTCCCCTAAAGGAAGAGAGGCCCGCACCGCCCCCACCAGATTACCTTCAACCAGCCAAGGCACTGCCACATAAATTAGCTGTTGCCTCCGGGTGTAGCTGTACCTGGTGGAGACCCCCACCCCGCCTTTCAAGGCGGTCTGAATTTCCGGCCGGTCTCCATGATTGTCCATCCGGCCAGGGTCTTCATAAGTATCCCCCAGCACCTCTCCTGACGGCAGGACCACCGTAAACCGGGTGGCGGCAATTATTCCCATCTCCTTGCACAGCCGGTCAATTGTCCGGCTTTCTTTGCCATACTGGGGACGCAGGTAATTCTCCAGCAACCGGGCCCGGTTCTCCAGATCACTGGCGGTTTGCTTTAAGTAAAATTTTTCGGTGGAGGTGATGGCATACCAGGTCACAGCCAGAAGAGAAATCAGGGTGACCAGCAGATAGGAAAGAAAGAGTTGCCAGACCAGGCGCTTGGGGCCCATGGATTACTCCCTCAGGCGATAGCCGATACCCCGTACGGTCTCCAGATATTTACCGGCAGGACCCAGCTTTTTCCTGAGACTCACGACCTGCACGTCCACCGACCGTTCGGTGACCGGATAGTCATCCCCGTGAATCTCCTGGATAATCTGCTGGCGGGTAAAAACCCACCCAGGACGGCGAGCCAACAGGTGCAGGAGACGAAATTCGGTGGCCGTCAGATCCACAGCCTGGCCTGCCACCAGGACCTCATGGCGCCCTGGATGGATGACCATTTCATGGTGGGTGAGTACATCGGTGTAAGAGGGCATGGGCCCCTGGATCCGGCGCAGAACGGCTCGCAGGCGGGCCAACACCACCCTCAGGGTGAAGGGTTTGGTAATGTAATCATCCGCACCCAGCTCCAGGCCGGTGACAATATCCGCCTCTTCCCCTTTGGCGGTAAGCATGATAATGGGAAGGGGCCGGGTTACCGGGTCCTGTTTCAGGAAGCGGCAGACTTCCAGGCCATCCAGACCGGGAAGCATGAGATCCAGCAATATGAGATCCGGGGGCATCACCCTGGCGAGCTTTAAGGCCTCCTCCCCCGAAGCCGCCACCTTGACGCGGTACCCTTCCTTTTCCAGGTTGTAGCGCAGGAGCTCCCGGATGTTTTCCTCGTCTTCCACCACCAGGATGGTTTCCCGGGCCATAAGGTGCTCTGGCCTGTTTGGCCTTGGTCAGTTCAGACTGAGATGGATCGGACGGTTGGGGTTGATACCCTTCTTGGCCTTAAGTTGCATACTCTTTACCAGAAGCTGTGTAACTTAGACCGAAGGCTTCTTGGGACCGCGGTCCTTTTTCAGCTGACAGTGCATGGATGGCAAAGGCAATTAAGATTACTGGTATCATGTGGTGGCGCCAGCCGTCAAGCCGGGAAGAGGTTTTTAACAGCTGTCTAATATAAATCTGTCCCAAGGTGATATTTCCCGACCAAGGAAAAGTGGCGGAAGTAAATGCTAATATTTTTTTAAATTTTAGGCACTTTTACCGCAGGGAAGTTTAACCTTGGGCGGTTCTGTGTGGTCAAAAGATAAAGTCCCGATTATTGACCAAGAGGGAGAGGATGGTGCGATGTTCTGGTATGGGAACAGGAAGAGATGCTTGGCCGTTTTTCTGGGCATTATCCTGCTCAGCTTTCCGGTGGCGTCCTTGGCCAGACATGGCGGCCCGGGGGCCACAGTGATTCATGAGACCGTTGTGGTCCAACCTGGGGGTGCCGGGAGCGGCGTCCAACTGCCTCCTGGTTACTGCCGGGGGAAGAAAAAGGGCTGGGGCAAACATGGATCCGTAATACCCCCTGGGCTCCATAAGCACCTGATGGGAAAGGGCAAGTACCCCCGAGGCCTGTAAGGGGAGCTAACCGGGCCTGGGCTTTCAAGATTCCCAACAGGGGGTAAGTAAAGGCTCTGGCGGGAAGGGCGGCGTTTATTTGACCGGCTCCTAAGTGGCGCTAGCCGGCACCCGGTTCCTCCCAGGAAGATGGCGTCCCGGTTATTCCGGGGCGCCACTTTTTGCTTTACCATCAGTCTTTTTTTATTTATTATTCAAACAATTAGAAATTAGCTCAGAGACGGGCCGGAACCCCTGGGGCGCGGGTTATGGCCGAATCCATGAAGGAGTGGCTCTTCATGAACAAGTCCCAGCTTATAGAGACTTTGGCAAAGGAGGAGAACCTCACCTTAAAAAAGGCGGAGATGGTGGTAAACGCCATCTTTGAGAATATGGCCGAGGCCTTGATCAACGAGGAACGCATTGAAATCAGGGGCTTCGGAAGCTTTAAAGTGAAATATTACAACGGCTATAAAGGTAGGAATCCAAAAACCGGGGATATCATCGAGGTGGAGGGAAAAAAACTCCCATTTTTTAAAGTGGGCAAAGAGTTAAGCGAAATGGTGGATCATTGACGCCGGACCTTACCTGGTCGTGCTAGACGGGGAGCTAGCGGTGCCCTGTAACCCGAAAGCCGCTTATGCGGGGTTGAATTCCCTCCCGAGAGTAAAAGCGCAGTCCGGCGAGGCCGGCTAGCGGGCGGATTGGCTCCCACGCAACAGACACTGGTGAACCCCGTCAGGTCCGGGAGGAAGCAGCGGTAAGCCAGGGAGGCTGTGTCGTGGCGTCAGCTAATCCCACACCCCTTGGACCTGCCCCACGGACTGAGGCAGACCCGAAGGAGGGTGCACGGCCAGGTTTTCTGAAAAAGCCTGTATTCCTGGAACTTTGCCCCCCAAGACCGGGCTCTTTCTCAGACCTTCCGCCATTTTCCCCCTTGCATAACCAGGAAAAATGATTAACTGAACAAATAAAAAGCTTACCCCCCAGGGTGGGCTTCCCTTTTTCTTTCCGCGGTTCTTTCTTTTCCCCGACTGATTACATCTGGGTGGAGGTATCTGGATCCAATGAGGATTGCGCAGATTTCTCCGCTTTATGAGAGTGTTCCCCCCAAATTTTACGGGGGCACGGAGCGGGTGGTTTCATACCTAACCGAGGAACTGGTCCGCCTGGGACATGACGTGACATTGTTTGCCAGCGGAGATTCGGTGACCCGGGCCCGACTTCGCAGCCAGACTCCCCGGGCCTTGCGCCTGAATCCCGCCTGCATCGACGGGTTGGCCCCTCATGTGCGCATGCTGGCCCGGGTTTTCCGGGAAGCGGAAGATTTCGACATCCTCCATTTCCATCTGGATTATCTGCATTTTCCTATGGCCCGGCTGACGGGACGGCCTGTGCTCACCACCCAGCATGGCCGTCTGGACCTGCCGGATTTGGTGCCGCTGTTTCGAGAATTTTCCGACATGCCCCTCATTTCCATTTCAAACTATCAGCGGCGGCCCCTGCCGTTTGCCAACTGGACGGCCACCATTTATCACGGACTACCACGGCATCTCTATCGTTTTTATCCCGGACCCGGGGAATATCTGGCCTTTTTGGGCCGCATCTCTCCGGAGAAACGGGTGGACCGGGCCATAGAAATTGCGGTGCGCTGCGATCTGCCCCTGCGCATTGCCGCCAAGGTGGACAAGGCCGATGAAGTCTATTACCGGGAAAAAATCAAGCCGCTTCTCAAACATCCCCTGGTCACCTATTTGGGGGAGATCGGGGAGCGGGACAAGAATGAGTTCCTGGGGCGGGCCTTGGCCCTGCTCTTTCCCATTGACTGGCCCGAACCTTTCGGATTGGTCATGGTGGAGGCCTTGGCCTGCGGTACCCCGGTGATTGCCTTTCGCAATGGCTCGGTCCCGGAGGTGCTGGAAGACGGGCGCACCGGCTTCATCGTCAACAGTCTTGAGGAGGCCGTGGCGGCTGTAGGTAAAATTGAGAGTCTCAACCGGAGTTACTGCCGCCAGGTGTTTGAGGCCCGCTTCACCGCAGACCGTATGGCCCGGGATTACTTGAAAATTTACTCCCAGTTGAGGGACAGTTGTCATGCCTGGTCACGGGTGGCCTGAGGTGGAACCGGAGAGGGTGGAAGAAGTCATCCAGGTGAAAAACCGCTGGTATGTATTGGCCACCGCCGCCCTTTCCGAGGACCGGCTCCGGGTTCTGAAACACGGCGAGACCTTTGCCCTCTATGACCGTCTGGGAAATATCAAGCCCTACGGCCTGGGAGAGGAAGGTCTGTACCATGAGGGATGCCGCTTCCTGTCCCGCTGGGAACTTACCGTCAACGACCGGCAGCCTATGCTGTTGAATTCCTCGGTTAAGGAGGACAACAGCCTCCTGGCGGTGGATCTCACCATTCCTGACCACTATGAGAACGGCCGATTGGTGATTCCCCGGGGTACGGTTTACATTTCCCGGGAACAGGTGCTGTGGCGGGGGGTGCACTATGAGCGCCTTAAGCTGACCAACTACGGCTGCTCCTTGGTGTCCCTGAGCCTGGCCTGGCAGTTTGAGGCGGATTTTGCCGATGTTTTTGAAGTTCGGGGCGTGCGCCGGGAAAAACGGGGGATGCAGTTGCCCCCGGAATCCCAGGATTCCTTGGTGCGCCTGGGTTATCGGGGTCTGGACGGGGTGGTGCGCCGCTCCTGTCTTAAATTCCAGCCCACTCCGACAAGACTTAATGATCGGGAGGCCTATTTCACCTTGGAACTGCCACCCAAGGAAGTGGTGGAGCTTTCGGTGGCGGTGGCCTGCGAGGTGGAGGAGCAGGCCCCTCTGATTCTTGAGGTTTCTGAAGCTGCGGCCCAGGCTACCGGGGCTTTGGCCGCCCTTCGGGCCCAGGCCGCGCAGATCTATACCTCCAACGAGCAGTTCAATGATTGGCTCAACCGCTCGATGGCCGACCTGGGCATGCTGCTGACTCAAACCCCTTATGGCTGTTATCCGTATGCCGGGGTGCCCTGGTTCAGCACTCCTTTCGGCCGGGATGGCCTCATCACGGCCCTGGAGTGTCTGTGGGTGAATCCAGACCTGGCCCGGGGGGTCTTAAATTTTCTGGCGGCACACCAAGCCACCCGGGAGGAGCCGGAAAAGGACGCAGAGCCGGGGAAGATTCTCCACGAAGCCCGGCTGGGGGAAATGGCGGCCCTGGGGGAGGTCCCCTTTCAGCGCTATTACGGGAGTGTGGACGCCACCCCTCTCTTTGTCATCCTGGCCGAGGCCTACTACCAGCGCACCGGGGACCGGGAGTTTCTCGCTCGTCTGTGGCCCCATGTCCTTTTGGCCCTGGATTGGCTGGAAAACTATGGCGACCAGGACCAGGACGGGTTTGTGGAATATCAGAGCCACACACCCATGGGCCTTCAACACCAAGGCTGGAAAGACTCAGACGATGCGGTGTTTCATGCGGACGGCCGGCTGGCCAAGGGTCCCATCGCCCTCTGCGAGGTTCAGGGCTATGCCTACCTGGCTCGCAGGTCGGCAGCGGTTTTGGCCCGGGTGCTGGATGAGGAGGACAGAGCCTCCCGCCTGGAAAAGCAGGCCCGGAACCTGAAGAGGCGGTTCAACCAGGCCTTTTGGTGTGAGGATCTGGGCACCTTTGCCTTGGCTTTGGACGGGGAGAAACAACCCTGCCGGGTGCTCACCTCCAACGCCGGCCATGCATTGTGGTCCGGCATTGCCTCCTGGGAACACGCCCACCGTCTGGCCCGCACCCTGTTTTCCGAGGACTTCTATTCCGGTTGGGGTATCCGCACGGTGGCCCAGGGCCAGGCCCGCTATAATCCCATGTCCTACCACAACGGCTCAGTGTGGCCCCATGACAACGCCCTGATTGCCGCCGGTCTGGCCCGCTATGGCTTCAAGAATCAAACTTTACGGATTCTCACCGGATTGTTTGATGCCAGCATAGTTCTGGACCTGCACCGTCTGCCCGAGTTGTTTTGTGGTTTTAAGCGGCTGACCGGTCAGAGCCTCACCCTTTATCCCCTGGCCTGCGCCCCCCAAGCCTGGGCCAGTGCCGCCGTTTTTTACCTTTTGCAGTCCTGTTTGGGATTGAGTTTCTCTCCGGACAAGCCCCAAGTATGTTTCATTCACCCCCGGTTGCCCGAGTTCCTGAAGTGGGTGGAAATCCGGAACCTTAGAGTGGGCCAGGGTTCGGTGGACCTGGTCCTGCACCGCCACCCTCGGGATGTGGGGGTCAATGTGCTCCGCAAGGAAAAAGAGGTGGAAATTGCGGTGATCATATAATCTTCCGGGCCGGCAAGATGGGGCTGTAAAGGCCCAAAAAAATCCCCGGGACTTCATCTAAACCTTGACTGGACCAGATTTTGTGCTAAGATGAACAAGAATAAGCTGGATTTTTGATGGCAAATTGAAGGGTTAGGAGAACATCCATGGATTTTCGCACCGTGTTTTCCACCTGTTCCTATTGTGGGTGTGGTTGCGGCGTCTTGTTGGAAGTTTTGGACAACGAGGTCGTGGCGACACTGCCGGTTAAGACCCATCCTGTAAGCGAGGGCAGTCTCTGCATCAAGGGCTGGAATATTCACGAGTTCATCCAAAGCGAGCGCCGGCTGACCAAACCATTGCTGCAGCAAAACGGCAAGCTTGTGCCGGTGAGTTGGGACGAGGCTCTTAAGGCTGCGGCCCAGGGGCTCAAAAAGGTGGTGGACACCTACGGGCCCGATGCCGTGGCCATTCTGGCCTCCGCCAAGGTGACCAATGAAGAGAACTATCTTTTAAGCAAATTTGCCCGGGCGGTCATCGGCACCAACAACATAGACCATTGTGCCCGTCTCTGACACAGCTCCACCGTGGTCGGTCTGGCCGCGGCTTTTGGTTCGGGGGCAATGACCAACTCCATACCGGAGCTGGCCGATTCCGGTTGTCTATTTATCATCGGTTCCAACACCACGGAGAACCATCCCATTACGGCCAAATGGATTTATCGCGCCAAGGCCCAGGGAGCTAAATTAATTGTCGCCGACCCCCGATATATTCAGTTGTCCCAGGTGGCGGATATTGCAGTGCAGCAACGCCTGGGCACTGATGTGGCCTTGATTAATGGCCTGATGCACATCATCCTCAAAGAGGGCTGGCAGGACCAATCATACATTGACGAACGCACCGAGGGGTTTGCCGAGCTGGCCGCCAAGCTCGAGGATTATCCCCCCGACAAGGTGGCGCAGATTACCGGCATTGAAGTGGAAACCCTTAGGGCCATGGCCGAGATGTTTGCCAAAAACAAGCCGGCCGCCATCGTCTACGCCATGGGTATCACCCAGCACACCACCGGGGTGGACAACGTCAAGTCATTGGCAAACCTGGCCATGCTTACCGGCAATGTGGGGGTGTACGCCGGCGGGGTGAATCCTTTGCGGGGCCAGAACAATGTGCAGGGGGCCTGCGATATGGGGGGCCTCCCCAATGTCTTCTCCGGTTATCAGCCGGTGGCGGACGAGGCCGCTAATGCCAAATTTTCCAAGGCTTGGGGCAAGGACCTTCCCAAAAAACCGGGTCGCACCATTATGGAAATGTTCGAGGGCATTGACGAAGGAAAGGTTAAGGCCCTTTATGTGGTGGGGGAAAATCCCATGGTGAGCGACCCGGATCTGCACCATGTGGAAAAAGCCTTAAAGAAACTGGATTTGCTCATCGTCCAGGACATCTTCCTCACCCATACGGCCCAATTGGCCCACATCGTCCTGCCCGGCACCTCCTTTGCGGAAAAGGACGGTACCTTTACCAACACGGAGCGGCGGGTGCTGCTGGTGCGTAAGGCTATTCCCCCGTTGGGGGACTCCCGGCCCGACTGGCAGATCGTCCAGGATCTGGCCACCCACCTGGGCTACCCCATGAATTACAATTCTCCGGAAGAAATCTTTCAGGAAATCCGTAATCTTACTCCCAGCTATGCCGGCATGACCTATGCCCGTCTGGCGAACCAGGGGCTACAGTGGCCCTGCCCCACGGAGGAGCACCCCGGCACCCAATTTCTTCACAAAGACCGCTTCACCCGGGGCAAGGGGCTGTTCCATGCCATTGACTACAAACCTCCGGCAGAGATCGCTGACGGTGAATACCCCATGTGGCTTTCCACCGGCCGGGTCTTTGTGCATTATCACACCGGGACCATGACCCGCATTTCCCCCACCCTCCACCATGAGCTGGAGGAAGGCTATGTGGAAATCAACCCCACGGACGCCCGAAACATGAAAATCAAAGACGGGGAACGGGTACGGGTTTCTTCCCGCCGGGGCTCCATTCAGATCAAGGCCAAGGTGAGCAACAAGGTGGACAGGGGCGTGGTGTTCATACCCTTCCACTTTGCCGAGGCCGCAGCCAATGTCCTCACCAACCCGGCCTACGACCCCCTGGCCAAGATTCCGGAATACAAGGTCTGCGCGGTCAAGGTAGAGAAGCTGGCGGCCTAAAAGAAGGAGGTCCCAGGGGAACCAGTTCCACCTGAAGATGCGGTCATAAAACTTTCCGGAGGCGGAGGCCGCGGGTGTCCCGGCGGCTTCCGCCTTTTTATTCCCGGAAAGACCCGGAGTCCTGAGATGAGAGACTAACAGGACCCGATAGCCCTTCTGGCCCTTTTTCCAGTTCTTTAACCCCTTCCCCCAGGAGTAAAACGGCCACCGGCGCCAGGTGCAGCAGCAGGCGGTCCAAGGTGGCCCGCACATAAAGGGGAAATTCAAAGGGCGCCGTGGGGGCCACAGCGTAGGCCAGTAGAATGGCCAAAAAATTTCCCCCGAGGAAAAGAGGTAGATACAAGAGGGGGGTGGTTACCCACTTTTTCCGGCAAACTACCAGCGCCAGAGCGGCAAGGGGCCAGAGAAAGCCGAAATTCCGGGGATTCACCAAGGCCTCCAGCAAGGCGGGAACTGCCTGAAAAAATTGGTGGGGATAAAATCCCAGGATATGGTCGGTCCCCATTTCGATTCCGTGGGACCAGATAAAGAGACGCCAAGGGAGGTAACCCAAAAGGAGTCCCAGTCCGGGGACTGAAAGAGACCATAGGCGTCGCGCCAGGCCCGGCGGGTGGAGCCATAAAAGGGAAAGGGCCGCGGCCAAAAGTACGGTTCCGGCCATAGGTGTGCCCTCGAATTTGGTCCAGGACAGGCCCGCCAGGAAGAAGGCCGCCAAAGACAGATTTCCGGACAGGGAGACCTCCTTGAGCCAGAGATACACCAGGCCTCCAGCCCCGAGGGTGTAATAGGTCAGAAAGAGGTCGGCATAAGCTATGTGCAGGTGTTCCACCAGGGTGACCCCGCCGGCCGTGAAAAAAGCGGTAATCCCCAGAGCGCCGCGGCGGCTGAGGCCCAGACGCCGAAGGAGGGCAAATACCAGAAGGATCAGGGACAGACCCGCCAGAGGGAACACTATCTTCACCACCTGATCATTTACCTGGCCGAGGCAAATGTATAGATAGGTAAGGAGAAGAGGCACCAGGTTCGGATAATAATTGTGGGCCTCAAAGCCCTGCAGGTCCAAAGTGCCCCGCAGAAAAAACACCTTGGCCTTGAAGCCCCAGGTGGAGACGGCATCCCAGGCCCAGATGGGATAAAGCAGGGCTCTTAAGGTGGCAAAAAGGAGAATGAGACCTATCACACCCAGAAACACCCAGTCCCAGCCCTTCAGGGGGATGGATCCCGAGGGCTTTGGCGCATTGATCCAAGGTGGGAAACCCTCCACCATGCAGGTACCTGAAAAGAACCTTCTACCCACCCAGGAAGCGGCCATAAGCGCCAAAGGCAAGGGAAGAATCAGGGTAAGGCGCCAAGGCAGGCAAAGAGCGGCCAAGGCCAGCAGCCATAAGGTAAGGGAGAGGCTGCCCAGCCCCAAGGCCAGGGCCGCCTGTTCCAGGCGGCGGCTGGCGGGAGCCAGGCTGCGGGCCAGGGCATAGCCTGAGATAAGCAGGACCCCCAATCCCAAAAGCAGGCGCAGAAGGAGGCCGACACCTTCAATCATAAAAGGCCCCTTTGATGCGCCTTAGGTCCACCCGGAAGGCCAAGCCGGGACCAGGAACCGGCAAGGGTTCGGCAGCGCCCGATTCCAGCAAAGCCAAAAGCCCCGGTCCAGGAGGTTTTTGCCCCTCCCGCACCAAAATATGGGTGACTCCATATTGACGCAACGTATAAAAAAGCAGGCTGGGGGGGGACTCGGGCACCAGCAGCAGGTGTCGCCGGGGAAACAGGTGATAGCGGGCCTCTATTTCCTTCCCTAATTCATAATGGTCCAGAAAAACATATGTGGCCTGTTCAGGAATGACTTTCTTCAGGTTCATGAGCCAGCAGTAAAAAGGATTTTCCGCACGAACCGCCTCCCCCCAGGTCCCTTGGATTAATCTTCGGGAAAGATCCAACACTTCCCCATGAAGATGCCAGCCCAGGAGTGCGACCTGCAGGCCCAGAAGGATAAGGGCCGCAACCGGCCAGCGTTGGCGGGCTCCGGCCAAAAGGGGCATACCCAGGTCGGGCCCTTTCCGAGGATTTCCTCCCTGCATCTGACCTGGAGCTACAGGATCAATCGAAGAACCGGAAACGGATGATATGAAAGATGGCGGCGATGCCGTCCCGCCAGGTGATTTTTTTCCCGTGGGCGTAATCCCGGCCATGATAGCTGATGGGCACCTCATAAATGCGGCACCCCATTTTGGCGACCTTGGCGGTGAGCTCCGGCTCCACCCCGAAACGGTTGCTCTTGATCTTGATTTTCCTTATGACTTCGGCCTTAAAGACCTTATAGCCCACCTCCATGTCCGAGAGGTTGAGGTTGGTGAACATATTGGACAAGAAGGTGACACAACGGTTGCCCATATAGTGCCAGAAATAGAGGACCCGATGGGGTTGGGCCCCGATGAGGCGGCTGCCGTACACCACGTCCGCCAGATTTCTTTCGATGGGGTCCAGAAGGGCTGGATAATCCGCCGGATCATATTCCAGGTCAGCGTCCTGGATGATAACCACATCCCCGGTGACCTGGGCGAAGCCGGTGCGCAGGGCCGCGCCCTTGCCTTGGTTCTTCTCGTGGAAAAAAACCCGGACATTGTCATATTGTTGCGCCAGCCGGTTCAGGATTTCCCGGGAGTTATCCGTGGAGGCGTCATCCACTGCAATGATCTCCTTGTCGTAGGGGGTGGCCTGAACTCGCCGGAAAATTTCCTCCAAAGTGTCTTTTTCATTATACACCGGGATCACGATGCTCAGCTTCATGGAGATCGGGCTCCTTGTGGCGTTAAAGTGCGTTGCCCTATAACATGATTTGATGAATTCAAAGGCCGGAAGTTAAGGCCCGGAAGTAAGCAGGTCAACCGCCGAGAGCGATCATCGCAGTGCCCTGGGAAGGCTCCACCAGGGCTAAAGGAGGGCGGCAAGTCTTTTCCTGCATGGCCATAAGGAACAGGCGGTGGAGTTCCTCGTCTCCAGCCCCTTGCCGTAAGGGAGTCTTAAGGTCCAATTCCCGAGGGGCGAAGAGACAAGGCCGGAGTCGGCCGGCCGCGGTAAGACGAAGACGGTTGCAGCGGCTGCAGGAGTGTTCCGATACCGAACTGATGAAACCCAAGGTGCCGGTGAATCCCGGGGGGCGCACAATGCGGGCGGGGCCAGCGGTGGCCCCGGAGGGAACCTCCTTCATGGTGCCCAGGTCTGCCAGACGCTGCCGGACCTCTGCCATGGGAAGGAAATGCCGGGCCCAGCGTTGGGGTTCGGTGGTGGGCATGAACTCAATGAAGCGCACTTGAAGGGGACGGGTGCGGGCCAACTCGGCAAAGTCACGCACTTCGTCGTCATTCAGCCCCTTCAGCACCACAAAGTTGATTTTCAGAGGCTGAAAACCCAAGCAAAGGGCTCGTTCCACCCCCGCCAGCACCTGGTGGAGACGGTACTCCCCGGTGATCTCCCGGTAGCGTTCCTCCTTTAAGGTGTCCAGACTGACATTTAGATGCCGCAACCCGGCCTTCCAGAGGTCTTCGGCCATGTCGGCCAACAGCAGGCCGTTGGTGGTGAGACAGACCTCGGTAATGCCGGAAATTTTTGACAGGCGGGCCAAGAAATCCACTACCCCGCGGCGCATGAGGGGCTCGCCCCCGGTGACCCGTATTTTGCGCACCCCGGCTTGGGCCGCCACCCGGATAAGCCGCAGAAATTCCTCATAACTTAGAATTTCCGCGGCCGGCAGCTTGGTCCATCCCTGACGGGGCAGACAATAGAGACATTTCAGGTTACAGCGGTCAATGATGGAGACCCGCAGGTAATTGATGTTAGTGGGGGAACATCCGGTCATATCATGAGCCCCCGGGGGAATTTCCGATATTTTACTCAATAAGGGCGGGCAATGGGAGTTTTTTCTTGACGGGCCTGAAAGAAGAACCTAAAATGCCTCCCAGAGTCAACGGGTCCCCCCACGGGGTTAATAGGGAAGCCGGTGCAAGTCCGGCACGGTCCCGCCGCTGTTACCGGGGACGAAACCTGCGGAGGCCACTTTGCCGCTCAGGCGAGGGAAGGTGCAGGGAGTAGGTTGATCCGGAAGTCAGAAGACCTGCCCGTTTGACTGGCCGGTGTCCTCGCGGCATGGGACGTAAGGCCGGCCCGAGATCTGTTTCTCGGGTACCCCTGGGATTAAGAAAACTGGGTGCCATCCCTGGGTCAAACGACCCAGGGTTTTTTTTTGGCCGCCAGGGGGCGCGGACCGGCTGAGGGAAGGGTTTCTCTTCCCAAAATCCACTACCCTGGAGGTTTCTTTATGAAAAATGGACTAATTTTGTATGTGGTGGGGAGCGCTCCGTTACCGGAGGAACTGAATTTGACTGAAACCGGTGCCGCTTTGGGTTGTCCGGCGGATCGGGTGGAACTGGTGTCCCGGGATGTGGGCTTCTTTTCGGTGGAGGACGCCTGGCACTTCCTGGCCACCCGAGGGGGGTGCGGGCGGATCAGGCTGGTGGTGGCGGAAGTCCAGCAAGACGGACGCCTGCGCCCCCTGAGCCCGGAGGTCCGGTTGTCCGGTTAAGATAAGCCCATCCTGATCAATGGGAGGCGGGAAGGCCAAGGTTTTTGGGTCCCCGGTCTTCCCGTCAAAGGGGGGATAACACCAACTCAGACAAGATCAAGGAGCAGGAGAAAATGCATAAATGGAACCATTTTTGGGGAATTTTCCTGCTCTCCTTGGTACTCTGCACCAAGAGTGCGGCCCAACCGGCCCCGGGGCAGGAAGCACTGGAGTTGGAGCCGGTGGTTATCTCGGCCACCGGCACAGAAGTGCCCACCAAGGAGAGCACCCAGTCAGTCACAGTGATCACCGAGAAGGAAATCCAGGAACGCCAGGAATTACGGGTTCAGGAAATGCTCCGGTATGTGCCTGGAGCAATTATAAGCCAAAACGGCGGCCGGGGGGGACTATCCTCCCTCTATCTTCGGGGCGGGGAAAATGACCATGCCCAACTGTTGTTCAACGGTATCCGCCTCAACGATACCGGGGGCGCCTTTGACTTCAGCCTCCTGACCACCGATAATCTCCAAAGCATCGAAGTAGTAAGAGGCCCCATGAGCGCCCTTTACGGCGCCGACGCAATGACCGGCGTGGTCAATCTTCGAACCAAAAAAGGAGTGGGGATCCCCACCCTTACCCTCTCCAGCGGCTGGGGCCCGCATTATGAAAACGGCCGCTGGGTGGGGGAGCAGCGGGCCAGTCTGCTGGGGTCTTACAAAAGTTTTGCCTTTTCCTTGGGTTACAGCCGGGTGGACGACCCCGGTATCCTCCCCTATAACGGGTCCTTTTACCAAAATACTCTGGTGAGCCGCCTGGATTTTTCTCTCCGGGATAATCTCTCCCTCACCCATCACACCTTGTGGCTCAACAACCGCCTGGGTTACCCCACGGAACTCTCCGGGGATGTCTTTGACCCCAAAGCCCGAGGGGGGCCGGGACTGGATCCGAACCAGAACCAGCGCTACAACCTCCTCCTGCAGGGGCTTACCCTGAATTACTGGCCCTTCAGCTGGTGGGAAAACGAGGTCACCGTAGGCTACACCCGGCGGGAAAAGACCATTAATGACCCTTATAATCCCGGAGTCTCTGATTTTGACCTGTGGTATGGCCCCTATCGCTCAAGGGATCTGGAGAGCCGGTTCAGCTTGGATTACCATAGCAATTTCCGCTTTGGCTCCCGGAACCGGATGGAAAGCATCTCCACCCTGGGGTTTCATTACCGGGACGAACAGCTGAAGCAATGGAGCTGGGCGCCTTTGTCCTTTTGGCAGCCCCCGGCCCAATTTTTTAAGACCTCCCGTCATGCCTTGGCCTTTTACGCCCAGGAACAACTGAACCTTTATAACCGGCTCTTTTTGGTGGGCGGCTTGAGGGTGGAAGACAACACGGTGTTTTCCCGAACCGAGGTGATTCCCCGGGGATCAGCGGCTCTCCGGTTTCCCAAAACCGATACCACCCTGCGAGCGGCCGGAGGGCTGGCCATTAAGGAACCCACTTTTGTCGAAAGCTACTCCCAGTCCCAGACTTCCATGGCCAATCCGAAACTCAAGCCCGAAAAGAACGTTTCCTGGGAGGTGGGAGTGGACCAGTATCTTTGGGAAAGTCGGGTCCAGTTGAGCGGCACCTACTTTGAAAACAATTTCACGGACTTCATCACTTATGTCTATAATTTCCCCAACCCCGGGAGATTCGAGAATATCGGGGCAGTCAAGGTAACCGGTCTGGAGTTGGCAGCCCGGGCCCGTCCGGTTACAGGTCTTACCTTGGGGTTGGCCTATACCAACCTGTTATACTTTAAAGTCACCGATGACGGTGGCCTTGACAATTTATTCTTCAAAACCGGCCGGCCCCTTCTGCGTCGCCCTTATCATAGCTTCGCTTTTGTGGTGGATTATGTCTTTGACCGGGTGAACCTTAATCTGAGCGGCTTATATGTGGGGCGGCGGGATGATTCCCGGTTTGCCATGGCATTCCCTTATTCCCGGCGGGTAACCAACGGCGATTATTTTATTCTGAATGCCGCAGCCAGTTATGACCTGGTCAGGGATTGGGGCCATATCAACAAAGTGCAGCTTTGGGCCCGCCTGAACAATCTCACCAACCGCCGTTACATGGAGGTTTACGGGTATTCGTCCCCCCGATTTTCCGTGATGGTCGGGTTGCGGATGATAGTGGGCCTTAAGTCAGCGGCGACTCAGGAAAAGCTCGAAGGAGCTGGGCTCTCCGGGGGGCGGCAAGGATTTTCCGGCAGCTTTGGGAAGGAAGGGGACTTGGTGAGGAACCAGGATGGCTGAGATATCCATTTGGCAAAGAGGGCCGGGAGGCCAAGAAGCCTGGCCCTCCCAATCAATTCTTATGCCATGGACCCCAGGGCTAGTCCCCTGGAACCTCCCGTTTGGGAAGTTCCACGATAAATCGGGCTCCTTCACCCGGTCGGCTTTGGACCAGAAGCCGCCCCTGGCATTTTTCCAATAGGTGCAGGCTGACCCTGATCCCCAGATGTGTGCTTTCTTCATCCTGGCGAGGCGCGGCCGTCAGCAATTGCTGCTGTAAGTGGCTTACCTCGAAACCGGGACCGTTATCCGCCACCTCCACCAATATACGGTTGTTCTCCTCCGTCACCCGGACCTGGATATGATCGCCGTTTTTCATGGCATTGCTCAAAAGATTCTGGAAAACCACCTCCAGGATGTGGGGGTCGAAAGCCACCCAGAGACGTTCCTGGCAGCGCTCAAAGGGCTGGCCGTTTATCTCCACCAAAATGTGGCGCTCCCTGAACCGGAGTCCCAAAAGGTCACTGATACAATGGACCAGGAATGGGTAAAGGTCCTGGGGACTGGAATGGGGAAATTCGCTGGTGAGAGCCCGGAGGAACAGCAGTTCCTGTCCCAGAGTATGAGTCAGGCGGCCAGAGGCCTCCTCGAGGATGGCCACCGACTGCTGCAAGGCATCAAAGTCCTGGTAGAATTTACCAAAATTGAGACATTCCTCCCGGGCACAGATATGAAAATGTTCCTCCAGGCCGGCCATCTTCCGTCTGATACGCTGGGCGAAACCCTGGATCCCCAGAGCCAGATTTTTATAATGATGTCTTAAGGTGGTCACCTGGATTTCAAATTCATGGTGCAGATTATCAAGGCGTAGGCGATTCTCTTGCAGGCGCCGGAAAAGAAAACCCAACACCATCCCCGAGACCCCGCCGATTAAGCCATAGAGGATAAGGAGGGGCCACATCGGGGGGCTGAAGCCCTTGAGGATAAGCTTCAGGGCCTTTAAAGAGGCACCGGCGGAAAAGTGGGCATGAAGGCCGTTAAGCAGCAGAATCAAAGGATAGGCCAGGAAAACGGTCACTATCACGCCTGAGAAAAGGCCGATCCAGGGGTAGGCCGGGGTGCGGTCCCGGGGTCGATGCACCTTTAAGACCGTGGGACTGGGCTTCTCCGGGGTCATGGGATTGAGGGTCTCATGGCCGGAAACCGGCTGGTTTTAAGGGTTTGACTTCAATGGGAGCCTCAAGGCTGCCACCTGGGGAGCGCTATCTGTTGAGAGTATTAGGTTCCTCAAGGGGCGCCTTGGCTGCCTGAACCTCAGGTTCCCCCGGTAGGCTCGCTCGCGAGGTAGCGTCGGGCGCCGGCAAAAGAAAGGCGCCAGACCTCGGCGTCCAGGGAGGCCACCTCCACCCCCCGGGGGGAGGCGTGCAGAAAACGCCCGTTTCCCAGGTAAATGCCGTTGTGGCATACCTGGGACAGGTAACCCGGGGGCCAAAGGCTCGCCACATAGGGGCCTGATTTTTTTGCCTGACAGTAACGGTTAAAAAAGACCACATCTCCGAAGCGCAAGTGGGTCCGGGCTACCGGTTGTCCCACCTTATATTGTTCTTCCACGGTGCGGGGCAGGGCCAGTCCCACCCTCTGAAAGACCGCCAGCACCAGGCCGGAGCAGTCCACGCCTCCGGGCGTGACGCCTCCCTGCCTATAAGGGGCCCGATAAAACTCGGCCATGGCCTTTTCCAGGGCGGCTTCCCGGGAAGTGAGGGAGGGTGGAGGGGGAGGAGGAAGTGTCACCACCGGCGGTCGGGGCGGTGCCGGTGCACAACCGGCCAAAAGCCCCAGCATCCCACCCATCAGGGCCAGCAGGCTGAAAAGGCAAGGTGCCCCCAGGAAAGTCCCTTTTAACATCCAAACTCAAGGATGGGTGGCAGGCTGACTGACGGTCAGAGGTTCCTCCCAGCGAGGGAAAAGGGCCGGTCCCCGCTTCAGCAGGGTACCGGGGGTCAGCCCCCCCCAGGTAAGGGCCTGGGAGTAAAGCTGCTCCTTAAAAATCGGGGTCTGGCCCAATTGCTCCCCCATTTTCTCGGCCCTTTCCGGCATAACCGGCCGAAGCAAAGTCGCCAACCAGCGCAGACCCTCCAATAGGTGATAAAGTACGGTGTCCAAACGGGTTTGGGCCCCGGGATCCTTGGCCAGTTCCCAGGGGGAAGAGTTCACGATGTATCGGTTGAGAAAACCCACGAATTCCCAGACTCGAGCCAGGGCTTTGGGAAACTCAAGCTCCGGAAACAGGCGCAGAAAATCCTCCGCCACTTCCCGGGCCATTTGGGTTACCTCCCGGTCCGCGGCTTCGGGATCCCCGGGAGGGGGCACCACCCCCTTCCGGTACTTGAAGGCCATACCTAGGGACCGGGAAAAGAGATTACCCAGGTCATTGGCCAGATCGGCGTTAATCCTGGCCCTCAGGGCCTCCTCGCTGAAGGTGGCGTCCAACCCGTAGACCATTTCCCGCAGGAAAAAATAGCGCAGCTGATCGAGTCCGTAAATGGCCGCCAGGCTGCGGGGTTCCACCACGTTCCCCAGGGTTTTTGACATCTTTCCCGAGGCCACCTGCCAGTAGCCATGCACATTAAGATGCCGGAAGGGAGGAATGCCTGCCGCCCGCAGCATTATGGGCCAGTAAATGGCATGGGGTTTCAGGATATCTTTGGCTATGAGATGTTGCGCGGCCGGCCAAAACTTTTGATAAAGGGGGCCCTCGGGGTAGTCCAGACCGGTGATGTAATTGAGTAGGGCGTCAAACCAGACATATGCCACATAGCGCTCGTCAAAGGGCAAAGTAATGCCCCAGCTGAGACGCTGCTTGGGCCGGGAGATGCAGAGGTCCTCCAGGGGTTCCCGCAAAAACCCCAAAACCTCATTTCGGTATCGTTCCGGCCGGATCCAGTCGGGATAATCCTCGATGTAGCCCAAGAGCCATTCCTGGTGGCGACTCAGCCGGAAAAAGTAATTCTCCTCCTTGAGAAAGGTGGGGGCTGTCTGATGGTCAGGGCACTTGCCGTCCACCAGTTCCCGTTCCAGATAAAAGCGCTCACAGCCGAAACAATAGAGCCCGCCGTATTCCCCGAAATAGATGTCCCCCTGGTCATAGAGACGCTTAAGGATGGTTTGCACCAGGCGTACATGAGAAGGCTGGGTGGTGCGGACAAACACATCGTAGCTGATCTTCAGCTCATCCCAGGTCTGCCGGAAGGTTTCGCTTATGCGGTCCACAAACTCCCTTACCGGCAGGCCGGCTTTTCGAGCGGCCTCCAGGACCTTGTCTCCATGTTCGTCCGTGCCCGTCTGGAAGCGGGTCTCCTCTCCCAGAAGACGGTGAAAACGGGCCAAGGCGTCAGCCACCATGGTGGTGTAGGCATGGCCCAGGTGAGGTTCGGCATTCACATAATATATCGGGGTAGTTACATAAAACGTCATGAATCGCCCTTCACCCTTTTAGAGGGAAATCTCTCATCTTACTGACAATTTTATCAATTAATCGTTGAAATGTGAGGAATAAATTTGACTGGTGCGACAAAGGATTGAAACGGCAGTGGGGTGCCGACCATTGGGGGAATGAGGAAAAGGGCCAGTTAGCAAGACCCCCCGGCCAGGCGGCGGGCCAGGGTCTCGGCCCCGGCAAAGAGGGCCGGAAGGTCAGAGGCGGGAATGCCGGCGCCCCGGGCCACCAACATGGCCTGTTCCCGGGAAATGAGGTCTCCCGGCCCGTGGGCATCAGTATTGACAATGAGGGAAGCCCCCAGTTGGCGGGCTAGCAGGGCCACATGACCGTTGGCCAATGAGTGGCCTTTTCGGGCGGAGAGTTCTAAATAAACCCCCTTTTCCCGGGCCAGAGACACCTCTTCCGGAGTGATGAGACCGGGATGGGCCAAGATGTCCACCCCCGCCTCCAAGGCGGCCCGATTGGTGCCGGGGGCCACAGGTTCGGCCAAGGTCTCTCCATGGACAATGATCAGAGGCACCCCCAGCTCCCGGGCCTGCCTCACCAAAGGCCCGATAAGCTCCGGGGGTAGATGGGTGAACTCCAGACCAGGTATCAGAATCGGAGGAACACCCCGGTTGAGGCTGGCCCCGGCCTCTTTCACCCGGGCAAAAACCTCGGCATAGTTGCTGGCATCCACATGGTCGGTAATGCCCAGGTAGCGGTAACCTTTCACTTGGGCCCGACGCCAGAGCTCTGCCGGTATCAGTTCCCCGTCCGAGTTCAGAGTGTGGGTGTGCAGGTCGATCATGGAAAGCCATCCGAGGACAAAAAGTCCGGCCCGCGGGCCCCAAGGGGCCTGAAACAGGCGGGCAGGCTACATCTTGTATTTGCCGAAATCCTCGGGGTCCAGGCTTTCCAGGATCTCGGTCCACTTCTTGGCGTCCTCGCTGGTAATGGCCTCCTGCGCGGACAGATCCACCCGGCGGGCCTTCTGGATGACCACCTCGGCGACAAAAATCGGACACTTGGCCCGCAGGGCCAAGGCGATGGCGTCGCTGGGACGGGCATCTATGCTGATTTCCTTCCCCTCCCGTTGAAGGTGGATCAGGGCAAAATAGGTGTTGTCCCGCAAATCGCACACCTCCACCCGGGAAACCTGGATGTTCATGGTCTCCATGATGTTCTTCAGAAGGTCATGGGTCATAGGCCGGGAAAACTTGATGTTTTCCAGCTCACTGGCAATCGCCGTGGCCTCCAGCAACCCGATCCAGATGGGCACCGCCTTGTCTGAATTGATGTCCTTGAGGATCATGATGGGGCTGTTGGTAAAAGGGTCAATGGTCAACCCCGAGACCACCACCTGTCTAAACATGAAAACCTCCTTGGCTGGTATGCGGCTTGTTACCACCCGGCAGTCAAGCCGCAGCCTCTGCCACCCATCTTCCCTTTAAAGAATGGGGATGAGCCTCGGTAAGTTCCACCCAAACCAGTTGGCCGACCAGCTCCGGGGGGCCGGAAAAATTAACCACCTGGTTGGTTCTGAGACGACCTGACAACTGGGTCACATCCTTCTTGCTGGTCCCTTCCACCAGAACCTCCTGCACCTGTCCCACCAGGCGCTGGTTGGCCTCCCGGGTAAGCCGGTTCTGGAGAGTTAATAGCCGGTTCAGGCGAACCCTTTTGACTTCCTCCGGGAGCTGCTCTGGAAGTTCCGCCGCCCGGGTCCGGGGTCGAGGGGAAAATTTGAAACAATAAGACTGGCTGAAACCTACTTCTTTAACCAAGCTCAGGGTAGCTTCAAAGTCCGCCTCAGATTCGCCCGGGAAGCCCACGATCAAGTCAGTGGAAAGACAAAGGTCCGGACAGATCCGGCGGAGTTTTCCCACCAGTTCCAGATATTGGTCCCGGGTGTAGCCCCGATTCATGGCCGCCAGAATGCGGTCGGAGCCGGACTGCACCGGAAGATGAAGATGTTCACACAAAGGAGCCAGTTTGCCAAAAAGGTCAATAAGTTCATCTGACAGGTCTTTGGGATGGGAGGTGGCGAATCGCAAACGCGCCAGACCGGGCAGCCGGCCGAGCTGTTTCAGAAGTTGAGGGAAGGTAATGGATTCCTTCAGCCCCCGGCCGTAAGAATTCACATTTTGCCCCAAAAGAGTGACTTCTTTGCCACCCGCGGCCAGAAAATCCTGGACTTCGGCCACCACTTCCGCCGGGGGCCGACTTCTTTCGGGCCCGCGCACATAAGGCACCACGCAATAGGTGCAGTAATTGTCACACCCCTGCATAATGGTGATATAAGCCTGGGCGGCGCCGGGCTTCCAGCTTCGCACCCCGGAGGCCAGCCCCTCGGAAAAGGCCACATCCACCTGGGGACGCCAAGCCGCCTGACGCACCAGTTCGGGGAGGCGGGCTAGGCCGTGGGTTCCGAAAACCAAGTCCAGGTGCGGTGCCTGGGCCAACAGCTTTTCTCCCTCCTGCTGAGCCACACAGCCACCCACCCCGAGAATCATCTCCGGATGCCGGCGCTTCAGGCCCTTGAGACGGCCCAGAAGACTCCTCACCTTTTCCTCTGACTTCCGGCGGATGGCGCAGGTATTGATAATATAAAGGTCGGCCTCCTCCGGCCTGGTGGTCAACTCGTATTCCGAAGAGAGCAACTGGGCAATTTGCTCGGAATCGGCCACATTCATCTGGCAGCCGAAGGTTTGCAGATACAATTTCTTCTTCGGGCCTGACATAGGTTTTATTTAATCCGAATCCCCTGCCCTTGTCAACTGGGACCAAGAGCCCGGTGCTCCTGGACACCTGGAAACTGATGGGGTAAAATGCCATAGGGCTCGAAGGAGAAGGAGTCCTCTGCTCCTGGACCTCTGATGCCGGAAAATAACGGACTAGCGCGCCGGATTTCCTCAAGGCGGATATGATTCCCATCCGCGGTGTGCCCCCCAAACATGGCTGGCCCGTGGTAACCCTGGGTCTGATCGCCCTCAATATTCTCATTTTTCTTTACACCATGAAGCTTGGCCCCAAAGGGGCCATGACCCTCTTTTATCAGAGCGGTGCGGTACCCGCCAAACTGAGCCAAATGAAACCCCTGGCTTCCTTGGCCTCTTTGAAGTTGTTGGCCACCATGTTCATCTCCCTTTTCCTGCACGCCGGTTGGGTGCACCTTTTAGGAAACCTGTGGTTTCTGTGGCTGTTCGGCGAAGCCCTGGAGGACAATCTGGGCCATTGGCGTTATCTGGCCTTTTATTTGTTTGCTGGATTCTTTGCCTGTATTTTCCATGTGTTGGCCTCGAGTCAGCTCTCCGCTCCCCTCATCGGGGCCAGCGGTGCCATTGCCGGAGTTATGGGCGGCTATATGGTACGTCTGCCCCAAAGCCCTATCCGTACCCTGGTGTTTTGGCGTCTGAAGGCCGAGATCATTCACATTCCCGCTTTTGTCTGGCTGGCCATCTGGCTGGCCTTGCAGTTTTACGGTCTGCGTCAGGGAGGAACCGTGGCCTGGGTGGCTCACCTGGGGGGGTTCGCCATCGGTCTTTTCGGGGTTCCCCTCTTTGTGCCCCTATCTTCCAGGTCCGCTGGCATGGCCGTGGCTAATCCCCGGAAACGCCGGGGGAAAGGGAGAAAGAAATGACCGAGACCGTAAACCAGGAACTGCTGGCGGAGGTGGGGCGCCAAGCTGCCCATGCTGCCGGCCAGGTGTTGTGCCGCAATTTTGAAAAACCCCATGACATTACTATGAAAAGCGTCATCGATCCGGTCACCGAAAGCGACCTAGCTTCTCAGGAGGCCATTATCCGCGTAATCCGGCAAGCCTTTCCGGACCATGAAATTTTGGCGGAGGAGGTGATGAATACCAAAGCACCTGAGACCAGGGCTTGCGGCCCTGCCGGGCCGGCACCGCGTTACCGCTGGATTGTGGACCCCTTGGACGGCACCGTGAATTTTGCCCACGGCTTTCCCGTGTTCTCTGTGTCCATCGCCTTTGAAGCCAAAGGACTTATAACCTATGGGGTGGTTTATGATCCCTTGCGTAAGGAATTGTTCGAGGCCAGAAGGGGAGGGGGGGCCTTCCTCAATGGCCGGCCTCTCAGGGTCTCCCAGGTTCGGCGCCTGGAAGAGGCCCTTTTGGCCACGGGCTTCCCTTATGATATCCGGGAGCGCCTCCCCCAGACCTTGGCCCGCCTGGGCCGGATGCTGGGGGCGGCCCAGGGGGTGCGCCGGGCCGGGTCCGCCGCCCTGGACTTGGCCTATGTGGCCGCCGGTCGCCTGGACGGTTTCTGGGAGGAAAACCTCAAACCCTGGGACACCGCCGCCGGAATGCTTTTGGTCATGGAAAGCGGCGGGCGCCTCAGCTGCTTTGACGGATCCCCATACACCTTGATGTCCCCCACCATCATTGCCAGTAACGGTCTGTTACACGAAGCCCTGTTGGAGAAATTCAGGGAATCGGGGCCGCCGCTGGCTTGATAACGGCCTTCTTTGACTTCCCGTCTCAACTTTAAAGGGGACGAAGGGGGCTTGAAGGGAGAGCGGGGCCGGTGGCGCCCGCTTCCATCCCGACTGACCGGCCTTCATTGAAGGCGGGCCCAGGATTACGACGAGGCCTCAGTCTGGAAAGATATCCGGAGGGACGTTGGGAAACAGCCGTTTGAGTTTCCTATAATATTTCCTGATATCGGCACATTCAGGGTCCTCTTCGCACTCCGCACAACAGGGGCGGATATTTTTTACCTGCCATTTGCCTGCTACTTCCTGAAGCAAAGCGTCCACCGGCTCATAGCGGTTTTTGCCGTCCGGGGATCGGGGGTCTGTTTCAATCCAGGCCCAGCCATCTTTTACCTTAAGGTGTCGCACAATAAAAACCATGTCCTGGGGGCTGAAGCCCAAGGAATTCCTGAGAGCAGCCAAAATCCCCCGGCGTTCCGCACAATTCTTCGGGGGGGTGTAGGCTTCCCCGGCCGTGGCCCAAGGGGGGAGAGACAACCAAGCACAAATGCCGAACATGATTAATATGGCATTCCGCTTCATCCGGACTACCTTAACCCTGTCAGGGTTTCTCTTTTCCCTTGGAGGATAAAGCCTCCGGAAAAAAGCTGGGGAAGGCGGCTCCGGACCCCCTCCGCCCAGGAAGCACCTTGCGGCCGCGTGGTTAGGGGGATGGAGCCCGGGACAGCTCCCGGACATCCGGGATAAGGTCCAGGCCCAGGGTCAGGCGGAGGTCCGCCTTCGGGGAGATTTTCCCGTTTTCCGTTAGTTGGGCCTGGGGAAAGTATTTTTGGGCCAGCTCCCGGGCGGCCTGGGCCGCTTCGGGCCGATAAGCGATGGTGGTGCGCTTAAGCCCGAAGTCCAGGTGATTGCCGATGACCACCACCGAACAGCCTTCGGCGCTTAGGCGGCTCCGCCACTCCCTGGCCTGATCTTTAAGGCCGTTGCCATTCCGGATTTCAAGGCGGACCCCCAAAAGCCCCATGGCCCTTTGGGCTCCGGGGAGACGGTTTTCGGGGGGGGTCATCTTAGGCCCCGTTGGGATTAAGGGGCTTTGGGTCGGCGGGGGGGGACCTGCAGGGACCGCCGCCTTACCCGGACCAGGGGAGGGGGGAGCCGGAGCCGGGTTTACTCCCAGAGCCAGAGAGGCGGCCTGCACCAGGTCATGTCCCAGACTTACCCGGATATCCGCCCCGGGGGAAATTTTCTCCCCCGCTACCAAGCGGGCCTGAGGGAAAAGCTCACGGGCCAGCTCCTGGGCGGTGCGAACCGCTTCCGGCCGGTAAGCGATGGTGGTCTGCTCCATGCCGAAGTCCAGGTGATTGCCGATGGCCACTACATTGAAGCCCTTGGCCTTTAACCGGCTCCGCCAATCTCGGGCCTGATTTTTCCACCCGGTGCCGTTTCTTATTTCAATCCGGTGATTTTCCCTCCCCGAACCGCTGATTTCCGGAGGTCTGGATATCTTAGGTTTAATTGTCGCAGTCTGGTTTTCCCGGCCAACCTGGGGCTCTTTAAAAGGAGAGCCGGAAATCGGGGGTGAAGGAGATCCTGACGGCGGTGAAGCGCTGGCCACAGGACCCGAGGCCAAGGAGGTGTCCATCACCGGCTGGTTAATTAACGGGCCAGGCGAAGGGTGCTGCCCGGGGCCAGGATTCTGGCTGATAGAAGGCCCTCTGGCCGCCGGAGCAGAAACTGCGGCTGTCAGAGCAGGTCTTTCATGGGAGGAAGCAGTATTGCTGGATTTGCCTGTTGGCTCAGGAAAGCTTAACCGGGAATTTGACGGTGCATTGCCCGAAGCCTGAGAGGAAGACCCGGCGGCGGCCACAGTGGGGACCGGCTCCTTGGGCGATGCCGAGCTTGGGGTCATAGGAGGGGAAGATTTCCGGGCCAGAGCCGGCGGCGCTTGTCGTCCCAGCACGGCCAGGGCCTGTTCCCAATGCCGCCGGGCCTCGGCTTCATTTAGGACAGAGCGCCACAAAGCCAAAGCTTCGGCATCCCGGTTTGTGCGGCATAAAACCAGGCCCAGATTGTTGCGGGCCGTATGATTGCCGGGGTCCCGGGCCAGAACCTCCCTGAAGCAGGCCTCGGCCTTGTCAAAGCGGCCTGCCAGGAACCAGGAAAAACAACGGTTGTTCTCCAAAGCCGGGTTTGAGATTCCCCGGGCGGCCGCTTCTCCATAAAGCTCCTGGGCCCGGTCAAACTCCCCCAGGGCTTCATAGCACTGGATGAGGCCATCCAGAATCTCCAGATTGTCCGGTTCCTGGGCGTGGGCTTCCTCCAATTCCTTGACGGCCAGTTCGGGACGGCCACTCTTTCGGAGGTAATCGGCATTGCGCATCAGGCGGCCGGTGTCGGTCACGGGCCTCACCTGTTGGGCGAACTGCCGGGACAGGCTGCCTGGGATCTTACATCCCAAAATTCCAGCCAAAAGGGCGGCAAGGCCGAACAACAGAGAGACCCGGACCCGGAAGATCACGCCCGGGCGGGTCCTTTTGCGGCTTAACCACAAGCTTATCCGGTCCACGTCATCCCCCTCCACCTTCCGGAGTTTCCGAAGTGTCTGAACTCCGTAAACCCCGGCTGGTACCCTTATGACCAAATAGCGCGGCCGGGCATTATTGCTCGAAGCCTGAAATCTTTAACCCGAGGGAAGGGCCGGAAGATGCTGGGCCCCTCTCAATCTTGCCAAGTTTTTTCTCCACCCCCCCTTAGGCGGTAAAGCCGGCGTCTGAAAGTCCTCCCTCCCGGTTTGTTCTTAAATCACCAAGCCCTTTCTAAGGGATAAGCTGAAACTATTTTTCTTCTGTAGTGAGCTTAAGCAGAGGTTTCTTCTCCTCCGGGCTGAAGCTCTTATTGTATTTGCTATAGGCCTGGACGGCAGCCTCAGGGGGCTGTCCCACCACTACCTGGCTGACCCGTCCGGCCTCAGGATTTAAGATCTGGGCGGCAATGTTGTTGCTCACCGACCGCCCCCGGTCCAGCCGGGTATGCTGGCCGCAACAGCCCTGAAGCCCCAAAAACAGGGTGCCCAGGAGAGCCAAAACCCAAAGGTAGCCGAAGGAGTTCCATTTTTCCATGTCAGACTTCCTCATTTCACCGGCTGGCGCCCGAAGTCCGGGGGAAGATTCCCGGTGGATATGGGGGGCGTCTCGGTCTTTTTCTTTTTCCCTTCCAGACAGCCCAAGAGGTAAAACTCAAAGTTGCTGGGCTCCACATAGGCATCGGTGGGAAGTCGCGCCATGCCTTGAGCCATAGGTTTCACCAGGTGCGGGGTCACCAGAACCACCAGCTCGGTTTCATTTTTCTGGAAAGAACTGGAACGGAACAGGGTCCCAAGAATGGGGATGGACCCCAGAACCGGGAATTTGTTGATGATGGTGCGGTGGCTGTCGGACAGGAGACCGGCGATGGCAAAGGTCTGCCCGTCTTTCACCTCCACATGGGTGCTCATGCGGCGGACGGACAGCCCCGGGACCAGAAAGCCCTGAGCCGAAAAGGCCACTCCCTGGGTGAAGTCCAGTTCCGACACCTCCGGGTTCACCTTCATGGCAATCATGTCATTGTCCAGCACCGTAGGAGTAAAATTCAGACCCACCCCGAATTTCTTGAATTCGATGGTAATGGTCTGAAACTGCTGGGGCACCGGAATGGGGAACTCACCCCCGGCCAGAAAGGAGGCCTCCTGGCCGCTGGTGGTTACCAGATTGGGCTCCGCCAATATCCGCCCCAGCCCCTGACGCTTCAGGGCTTCAAAAAACAAGTTCCAGATAACAGCCCCGGTGGAAAACCCGGTAATAGCGTTAATGTTGGTGGTGGGAATCAGGTCGGTAAATCTGTCCGCAAAAGCCGTAAGGTTGTTAAGCACGCTCACGCCAAAGGGGCGTCCGGAGCGGTCCCGGATTTGGAAGTTGACGCCCATACGGTTGAGGACCTGACGGTTGATTTCCGCCAGGCGGACCTCGCACATAACCTGTTGCACCCCCCCGATGTTCAACAGGTTGACGATCTTTTCCTTTCTTTCCTTTTCAGATTTGCCCTTCACGAAGGAGGCCGCCAGGGAGATGGCGGTCTGCTGGGCCACGGGGCCCGAGACCTCGCCGGTGAGCACGATGGATTCACCCGCGGCCATCACCCCTATCCGCTCTTTGGGGAGCACCTGGGCGAGACGCTCCTTGAGCTGAGTGACATCCGCCTCCACCGTCACCCGAGCGGAAGAGAAGCGGCCCTTACCCCAAATACTAAGGTTGGTGACCCCCGGTTCCAGGCCGTTGATGTAAACCTCACTGGGACTGGTGAGAATGATGTCCGCCACCTCCGGATTGGCCACAGAGATGCGGGTGATGGTGAAAGGAACCTTGAGGACCTTGGATTGCCCTGCCTTCAGACGCAGGGTCTGGGTAATTTCCTGGTCCCGGATCTTTCCTAAGGCGTCCTCCGTCATCCCGTTGGCGGTAACTCCCAGCACCAGCAAAAGCACCGCCATACCGATGAGACCAGGGCGCCTAAGTCTCCGGAGCCCACAACCCCCTTCGAATTCTTTCCTTTGAACCATGATTTCCCCCCCTTATCTCCCCCAAAAACCAGAGCGGCTCAAGCAGTCCACCTTCAAGCGGATGGTTGCTCCACCTGGGGCCTTGCAAGCTTAAGCCAAAGTGGTGAAAGAATAAGGAGCCAGCCACCAGAAAGGCAAGCCGGTTGGAGCCCTCCCCCCCCGGTCGGGCCAGCCAAGCCGATCCACAGACTCCCCCCTTTGAAGTCTGGGTAACTATATTAAAAAGTATTTTTTTTTAAGTAAAGAATTTTTTTCGCATCTGCTTTCATATTATGTCGGAGGATTTTTAAATAACTTTAAAAAAATCCCATTTTCAAACACATTTTCCTTGAACCTTACTTTTCCGGAATTCAAAAAAGCGAAAGCGCGGGAAAAGGAGAGACTTTAAGTGCAGGACTAAGGGCCGGTATCGCCTGGTTGGCAAGCTGGAATGCCGCTGTCGGGGACAACCGGAACCTTGGGGGAGGGACCGGTGGCTTAAAGCCTCCCGGTCCCTTACCTCCAGGATTTCCATTTTATTTTTCTGAAAAGCAAGCTTGGGGAAAATCGGGGACTGTTACTTGGCCCCCACCAGACGCAAGGCCTCCCGGACCAATTGGTTGGTGTAGCCCCATTCATTGTCGTACCAGGCCATCACCTTGACCAGGTCACCGTCCACTACCATGGTCATCCCCAGGTCCACGATGGAGGCCCGAGGGTCCTTGATAATGTCAGAGGAAACGATGGGGTCGTCAGTAACCCCTAAGATCCCCTGATAGCGGGGGGTTTCGGATTCCTCCCGGAGGATCTGGTTCACCTCCTCCACGCTGGTGGGTCGTTTCATAAGGAAGACTAGGTCGGCCAAGGAGCCGCAGGCCACCGGGCCCCGCACTGCCACGCCGTCAAACTTGCCTTTTAGTTGGGGGAGAATGTCCGTCACCGCCTTGGCCGCGCCCGTGGTGGTGGGGACAAAGTTGGCTGCTCCGGCCCGCCCCCGGCTCCATTTTTTGGCCGGGCCGTCCACGATGGCCTGACTGGAGGTGTAAGCATGGATGGTGGTCATGATGGCCTTCTGCACTCCGATGCGGCGGTCCAGAACCTCCACCACCGGAGAAATGCAGTTGGTGGTGCAGCTGGCGCAGGAATAAGCCGGAACCTCTGACTCAGGCTCCGTAACCCCATGCACCACACAGACCAGCTCCGGCCCCTTGGGCGGAGCGGACAGCAGGGCATATTTGGCGCCGGCCGTCAAATGTTTGGTCAAGCCTTCCTGGGTGGTAAAAACTCCCGTGCATTCCAATACCACATCCACGCCCAGATCCTTCCAAGGCAGCTGAGCTGGGTCTTTAATGCTCAAAAATTTTATGGTTTGGCCGTCCACCACCAGGTTTCCATCCCGGCTTTCCACTTTGCGGTGATAGCGCCCGTAAACTGTATCGTACTTCAGCAGATAGACCAGGTTGTCCAAGGTCATGAGATCGTTAACCGCCACCAGTTCCAGTTTGGTGCTGTCCAGGATGATTTTCAGAGCGGCGCGCCCGATGCGCCCCATGCCGTTGATGGCCACCTTCGCCATATAAACCTCCCTTTGCTCATATGATTTTGGCAGAGCCTGCGACACCTCACAGACTTTAGCTTTACAGCTGACCAACCTTTAAGAATCCCAAAGGAAATAGGCAGACGGCAGGTTCAGTCCCCCGGAAGATATTATCATGTCAGGGTCTTTTTCGGTAGGGAAAGGGGAAAAGTGAAGGCCGGAGGCAAGGGGTATTGAAGGTGAGGGGAGGTGCAACGGTGACAGGTTCTCCCGAAAGAAATAAGGCGTAACCATTCGCGGTTACGCCTTTTCCCCTCTATTGGTGCCGAAGGCGGGATTTGAACCCGCACGGGTCTCCCCACCACCCCCTCAAGATGGCGTGTCTACCAGGTTCCACCACTTCGGCATAGGCATTCCTCAGTTTTTAGGAGCTGATGGTGTTGGGGCAGCCGGGCTCCCCGACTTCTCTGCCGGGGCGGGAGCCTTGTGCTCGGTGGCGGGTCTTCCTGACACCCCCTGCATGACTGAGGCCTCCTGTTGGCGACCCAAAAAGGAGAGGCTCAGAGAGGTGAGCATAAAGAGGATGGCCGCCACCGCGGTGAGCTTAGCCAAAAACGGGGCCGCGCCGGTGCTGCCGAACACCGTCTGGCTGGAACCCCCAAAAGCGGCACCAATTCCTGCGCCCTTGCCGTGCTGCAAAAGGACGATGGAAATCAGGGCCACACACACAATAATATGAACAATTACCACCAAGGTAGTCATGGTATTAAAATTATACCAACCTTTTGCCCTTCGCAACCCCTTTGTCAGCCCTGGTCTGCTGGAGTTGCCTGAAAGCACCTCAACCCGAGGCGGCCGCAATGATAGCCAGGAAACTCTCCCCTTTGAGGGAAGCGCCGCCCACCAAAGCCCCGTCAACATCCGGCTGGTTCAAGAGCATTTTGGCGTTTTCAGGGGTGACACTGCCGCCGTAAAGTATCCGGACCGCAGCCTCTCCCACCAGATCAGGGAGCAGGGTCCGGATATAGGCATGCACTTCCTGGGCCTGCTCCGGGGTGGCGGTCCTGCCGGTGCCGATGGCCCATACCGGTTCGTAGGCCAAAACCAATGGGCTGTCGGGGGGGAAGCCGGCCAACCCCTCCCGGACCTGGGTGGCCACCACCTCCAGGGTGCGTCCACTCTCCCGTTCCCTCAGGGTCTCCCCCACACAGACGATGGGTATAAGCCCGGCGGCCAGGGCGGCCTTGACTTTGCGGTTCACCGTCTGGTCGGTTTCCCCGAAGTGCTGGCGCCGTTCGGAGTGACCGATAATCACATAGGTGCAACCCACGTCCTTGAGCATTACCGGGGAGATGGCTCCGGTGAAGGGGCCTTTTTCCTCCCAGAAGGTGTCCTGGCCTGCCAGTTTCACCGGGGATCCCCGCAATTCCTGGGCCACGGCGGCTAAAGCGGTGAAGGGTGGGGCCAGGACCACCTCAGTTTGGCCCTTGGGATTCAGGCCCCGGACTATCTCGTGGGCCAAGGCCCGGGCCTCCGAGAGGGTTTTGTGCATTTTCCAGTTGCCGGCCACCAGCTTGGGAAGTTCAGACATGGGGATGCCTCTTGGCCCAGTCCTCCAGGGCCTTGATGCCGGGTAGTTTTTTGCCTTCCAGGAGTTCCAGGAAGGCCCCGCCGCCGGTGGACACATAGGAGAATTTCTGAAATTCCCCCGCCTTGTGCAGGGCCACGTCCGTGTCCCCCCCACCCACGATGGTAAGGGCATATAGGTCCGCCACCTTGGAGACCATGGCCATGGTGCCCCGACTGAAGGGATCCAGTTCAAAGGCCCCCATGGGGCCGTTCCAGATGATGGTCTGGGCATTCTGCAGGGCCTCGCCGAACAAGGTCACCGTGGCCGGGCCGATGTCGGCGATGATCCAGTCCGGCGGAACTTCCTGCACTGGAGTGATCTTGGTTTGGGCCCGTCGGTCCAGGCGGTCGGCCACCACCACATCCACCGGCAGATAAAACTTCACCCCCTTGGCCATGGCCTGGTTCATCAGGTCTTTTGCGGTTTTGAGCAGGCTGTCGTCCACCAGCGATTTGCCCACTTCATAGCCCTTGGCCTTTAGGAAGGTGTTGGCCATGGCGCCGCCGATAATCATCTTGTCCACATGTTTGAGGAGGTTGATGAGGGCTCCCAGTTTACTGGAGATTTTGGCTCCGCCGATGATGGCCGCCAAGGGCCGGGCCGGATCTTCCAGACTGCGATGGAAATAGAGCACTTCGTCCCGCATGAGGAAGCCGGCCACACAGATGGGAGCGAAACGGGTCACCGCGTCCACCGAGGCGTGGGCCCGGTGGGCCACGGCAAAGGCGTCATTGACGTAAACCTCCACCCCCTTCATGAGTTCCTTGGCGAATTCTGGGTCATTTTTCTCCTCGCCCGGGTGGAAGCGCAGATTTTCCAGAAGCAGCACATCTCCGGGCTGCATTTCCGCCTTGAGCCGGTCCACTTCCGGGCCCACCACATCGGGGGCCAGCTTCACCTTACGATGTAAGCGGTAGGCCAGGCGACGGGCCACCGGCACCATGTTTAATTCCTCGGAAGGCTTGCCTTTGGGCCGGCCCAAATGGGACGCCAGGATAACCTTGGCTTCCTCCTCCAAGGCATAGTTGATGGTGGGGAGAACTGCCCGGATGCGGGTGTCATCGGTGATATTGCGGTTGCGGTCCAGGGGCACATTGAAATCCACGCGGATGAACAAGGTTTTGCCCCGGATATCCACTTCGTCAATGTATTTCACTTTAATCTCTCTTTTCCTGGCCATCATCGTTTTCCCATATAGACCGCCAGATCCAGCATGCGGTGTGAAAAGCCCATCTCATTGTCATACCAGGCCATGACCTTGACCAGGTGTCCGCCCAAGACGTTGGTCAGACCGGCGTCCACGGTGGCCGAGTAGAAAGAGCCATTGAAATCAATGGACACCAGGGGTTCCTGGGACACCGCCAAAATACCCTTAAGGTCCTCCGCCTGGGCCTTGAGAAAGGCCTGGTTCACTTCCTCCTTGGTGGTGGCTTTCTCCACGGTGCAGACAAAGTCCACCAGGGACACATTGGGGGTAGGCACCCGAACCGCCAGGCCATCCAGACGCCCCTTAAGTTCGGGGATGACCTCGGTCACGGCCCGAGCAGCGCCGGTGGAGGTGGGCACCATGGAGAGGGCGGCAGCCCGGGCCCGGCGCAGATCGTTGTGGGAGCCGTCCAAGAGCCGCTGGTCCATGGTGTATGAGTGGACTGTGGTCATAAGGCCGTATAAAATCCCGAAATTCTCGTGCAGAACCTTGACCACCGGGGCCAGACAGTTGGTGGTGCAGGAGGCGTTGCTGACCACAAAGTGCCGGGTGGGGTCATATGTATGATGGTTGACCCCATATACGAAAGTGGCGTCGATTTTTTTGCCGGGGGCCCCAAGAATCACCCGTCGGGCTCCAGCCCGGAGATGCCCTTCGATGGAGGCCCGGTCCCGAAAGGCCCCGGTGGATTCCAGGACAATGTCCACCCCCATCTCCTTCCAGGGCAACTTTTCCGGAGCGTCGTCAATCTGAGTCAGAAAGACGGGCTTGCCGTTGATGATCAACCGGTCGTCCCGGGCCTCCACGGTGCCGGGGAAGGGTCCGTGCACCGAGTCGTGACGCAAAAGGTGGGCGTGGACTTCGGCTCCGGCCCGACTGTTGATCACCACCAATTCCACGTCTTTGACCTCTGATGCGATAATCCTGGCCAGGCATCGTCCGATGCGGCCGAACCCGTTTATGGCAACCCTGATTGGCATGTATCCTCCTTATTAAACATGAGGGTAACTGGAATCCTGTGCCTGGAGGAGTTCCCGGAACCAAGCTTCGACTCTATGTTAATGTAGGGTTATCCGGCCCGTCAACGATTTTGTCAAAAATCTGCAAGAGGGGGGTCGGGCCGAGCTAACCTTGCTTTTTCTAAAGATTTTATAGTATGTTTAAGTTTTGGTAAATGTGGCCGAGAAAGACTTATCCAAATACTTTGGCAGGCTGAACGCTGATTTAACCGATAAGACAAAGCTCACTGTTCTGCGGTGGAACTTTATGGGCTCCATCATTTGGACCTCCTCTGACCCTCGCCGGGAATTCCCCTTATCGGGCGAGAGAACTCCAGCCCCTCTCCTGGGCCTATGAGAGAGATTCTGCGCAGCCTGGGTGAATTCTCCCTGAACCTGGTACGGGAGACCGGGGGGCTTACCCTGTTTCTGCTCCGCTCCCTGGGACTGGCCTTGGTGCCCCCGTATCGTTTCCGGCGGGTGCTTGAGGAAATCCATTTCATTGGGGCCAAATCCCTCCTGATCATCTTTCTCACCGCCTCCTTTACCGGGATGGTGTTGGCCTTGCAGGGCTATTACACCCTCAGGAAGTTCGGCTCTGAAAGTGCTCTGGGTTCGGCGGTGGCCCTCAGCCTTATCAGGGAACTGGGTCCGGTGCTTACCGCCCTCATGGTTTCCGGCCGAGCAGGGAGCGCCATCACTGCGGAAATCGGGATCATGCGGATCACCGAACAGCTGGACGCCATGGACACCATGGCGGTGAATCCGCTGCAGTATGTGGTGATGCCCAAACTTCTGGCCGGGTTGATTTCAGTGCCGCTGCTCACTGCCATTTTTGACGTGGTGGGCATTCTGGGGGGCTATCTTGTGGGAGTTCGCCTTTTGGGGGTCAGCTCCGGGGCCTATTTTTCCGGCATGGTGCAAAGTGTCGTCTCCCTGGATGTAAACGGTGGCCTCGTCAAGTCCCTGGTTTTTGGCCTGACCATTACCCTGGTGGCCTGCTACCACGGCTACTACACCGGCCGGGGGGCGGAGGGCGTGAGCCAGGCCACCACCCGCACGGTGGTGCTGTCGGCCATCCTGGTTTTGGCCTGGGACTATGTGATTACCTCCTTTTTCATGTGAACCATGATCCAGATCAGCGACCTGGCCCGCTCCTTTAATGGTCAGCCGGTTCTGACCGGCGTCAACCTCACCATTCCCCAGGGCAAGATCACTGTGATCATCGGGAAAAGCGGGGCCGGGAAAACTGTGCTTCTCAAACATATCGTGGGACTTTTGAAGCCGGACCGAGGGCGGATCCTGATTAACGGCTTTGACCTCACCCGGGCCCGGCCCCGGGAGCTCCAGGAATTCAAAAGGCAGTTCGGCTTCCTGTTTCAGGGGGGCGCCCTGTTTGACTCCCTTACTGTTTTGGAAAACGTGGCCTTTCCTCTAAGGGAAAAGAGCCGATTGTCGGAGGGGGAGATACTGGCCCGTTGCCGCCAACGTCTGGCCGAAGTGAATTTGCCTCCGGAGGTGGAGAATAAATACCCGGATGAATTGAGCGGCGGCATGAAAAAAAGGGTGGCCCTGGCCCGGGCCCTCATTCAGGAGCCCAGAATCATTCTTTTTGACGAACCGGTGTCGGGACTGGACCCACCCATGACCAACACCGTCTTTCACCTGATTGCCAAGACCCACCAGGAGAATCAATATACCGGAGTGGTGGTGAGCCACGACATCCCGGCCATTTTTCAGATTGCTGACTACGTGGCCATGCTCCATAAGGGCCGCATCGTGGCCTTCGGCACCCCGGCGGAGATCCAGCAGGTGGATGACCCGGTGGTGCAACATTTCCTCCGGGGAGAAATAGACTTCTGGGAGAAATGACCTCCAAACCTTGGGAAAGGGGCCGGGCGGAAAGCCGGGCCACCCCAAAGACAAAAAAAACACCTTGCCACCAGGACCCTGGCTGTAAGGACAGGGGTCTTAGGGGAAGAAACATGAAAAAGGGCAACATGGAAGTCGCGGTGGGCCTTTTTGTGTTGGCTGGGGTGGCCTGCCTGGTATATCTGGCAGTCCACCTGGGGGAGATGGACCTCTTCTCCCGGGGCGTTCGGGTCACCGCTGAATTTGACAACATTTCCGGCCTCAAGGTGGGCGCCGCCGTGGAGCTGGCCGGAGTGGAGGTGGGCCGGGTGGAAAAAATCAGCGTGACCCCGAACCATCGGGCCCGGCTGGTGCTGAAGCTGGATTATGGTCTCAACCTGACCGAGGATACCATCGCCTCCATCCGCACCAAGGGAATTATCGGCGACAAATTTGTCAAACTCACTTTGGGGAACTCAGAAAAAACCATACCGCCAGGGGGCCGTATCCGGGATACCGAATCCGCCGTGGAGTGGGAGGAGTTGATCTCCAAATACCTGCACGGCAAGGTATAAACGGGGCAAAGTCTGCCTTCCCACCCCCAGGGTTCCGAAATTCCCAAGGAGTGCAAGCATGTTCCGGTTTTTTTGTCATATCCTCATCTGGAGCCTTTGCTGGCTTTTTCTCGGGTGGGCTGAGCCAGTCCGGGCAGGGGCCCCCACCGACACGGTGAGGGCCACAGTGGAGGAAGTCATCCGGCTGCTCTCCGACGAGGGGCTAAAAACCCAGAAGCAAAAGCGCCGCCAGGCGGTCAAGCAGGCGGTGGACCGCGTATTTGATTACGAAGAGATGGCCCGGCGCAGTCTTCCCAACTGGACTCGGCTGTCGGCCTCCCAGCGGCAGGAATTCGTCCGCCTGTTTGCTGAACTTCTGGAGGCTTCCTACGCGGACAAATTCGAGCGCTATTCGGGGGAGAGGGTGGCTTTTCAAGGAGAAAGCCTGGAGGGTGATCACGCCGAGGTGCGCACCGTGCTGCTCCGGAAAAACGACCGCATTCCCATGAATTACCGGCTCCTCAACAAGTCCCGCTGGCTGGTCTACGATGTGGTGATCGAAGGGGTGAGTCTGGTGAGCAACTACCGTTCCCAGTTCACCCGGATCATAAGTGAATCCTCTTACGACGAGCTGGTGCGCCGCCTCCGGAACAAGGTGGAGGAGCAGCGCCGGCTGGAGCGGTTACAAGGGAAACCGGGACTGTGAGGCAGGCTGCTTCCGCCTTCCTTCTGGTTTCCTAAAATTCCAGCGGTGTTCCTTTCCGGTAGGCCAGGGCCTGACAGGAGGCGATCCGCCGGCCTTCCTCACCGGTGACCTCGATGAGGCAGGTGGCCAGGCGCCGGCTGGTGTGGACTTCCCGGCCGGTGGCGATGAGGCGTTCACCAAATTGGGGAGCCTGGTGAAAGGTGAGGCTTAAGTTCAGGGCCACCGCCGCGGTGCCATGGGAGTTCACCGCTGCCTGGAAGACCTCGTCCATCAGGGCAAAAAGCGCGGTGCCGTGGACCATTCCCATAATGTTGCCCATCTCCTCGCGACAGACCATGGCGGCCCGGGCATAGCCTGGACCTACCTCCTCCAGCACGATGCCCAAAAACTGAGCGATTTTCTGGGCCGCGGCCCGCTCCTTCAGTTTCGCCGGGAAATCCGCTTTGAGCTCCATTGTCACAAATCCTCATACAGCTGGGGAAACTGGTTCTTCCATCGGCGGTGCAGCCACAGCCACTGAGTGGGGCAAAGGCGCACCCAGGCTTCAATACACTCATTCAGTAAGGTCAGGTGCCGGCGGATGTCCGCCTGCGGGTCCGAGGTCCGCCCACAGGGCAAAGGGGGGAAAAACACCATGAGCTGGCGGCCGTCGGGCAGGCGCCGGGACAGGCTAGGTATGACCGGCACCCCCCGCCGGGCCAAAAGCGCGGTAACCGGCGTGGTACGGGCCGGATGTCCGAAAAAGTCCACCAACACCCCTTCCTGGTCGGCAGTATTCTGATCCACCACAATGCCCACCACCCGGTTTTTCCGGAGGTGGGCCAGGATATCTTTGAGGCCTCGTTGTTTGTTGACCATCCAGTTGCCGCCCCGTTCTCTCAGATAACGGGCCAGACGTCGGGCCAGAGGATGGTCCAGTTCCCGGGCCACTACCGCCACCCGCCGGTATTTCAGGCCGTAGCCCAGCACTGTGTACTCCCAGTTGCCACAGTGAGCTGCGGCACAGACCACCCCCCGGCCCTGCTTAAGGGCCGCCACTATATGGTTTTCTCCAAGAATCACCACTCGCCGTTTCAGGTAGGACAAGGGAGCTAGCAGGAGAACCAGCATCTCCCAGCCAAATTGGACAAAATGCCGGAAGACCCCCCGGGCAATCTGGTCCCGGGTTTCCAGGGACAGCTCCTCCCCGTAAGCAAAGGCCAGATTCCGCCGGACAATCTCCCGGTGCCGCCGGTCCAGGCGGTACCACAGGTCGGCCAGACCTGACCAGCAGAGCTCAAAAAGCCTGGTCATGGTAAGGGTTACCGGTTAAGCCAATAAAAATTTTGGGAACTGCAAGCCATGGGTGACCAAAGGAAAATGCTTCCCTTTCGGTTTGGGGGATTTCTGATCCCCCGGAAGACTAGTCCTGCCAATAATGCTGCCGATGTTCCCGGTAGAAGGCCACGGTCCGGGCGATACCGGTAGAGAGCGCCGTAGTGGGACGCCAACCCGTGTCCTCCTGGATTTTGCTGATGTCTGCCACGAAATCCCCGGTTTCCACAAAATAACGGTCCTTGGGCCAGGGAAGGTGCTGGATTTGGGTGCCAGGCACCGCCTCCGCCACCAGCTTCACCATATCAATGAAGGGGGTCCCCACTCCGGAGCCTAAATTATACACCTGCCCCGCAGTCTTGGGGGATAAGGCGGCGCTTAAGATCCCCTGGCACACATCTTCCACATAGATATAATCCCGTTTCTGCCGCCCCTCACCAAATACCGTGAGAGGCTTGCCTTCCAGGGCCAGGCGGATGAACCAGTTGACAATGCCGTATTTGCTGTGCCGCATCTGCTGCCGAGGGCCGTAAGGGTTGGTGAGTCTGAGGCTTACGGTGTCCAGCCCGTGGGCGTCATGATAAAAGCGGTAATATTTCTCACCGGCCAGTTTGTGGATCCCGTAGATGCTCAGACAGTTGAAAGGATGTCCTTCATCCACCGGATTATAGTCGATGGAGCCGTAAACGAAGCGGGAGCTGGTGAACACCACCTTGGCCCGACGGTTTACCCGGCTTAAGGCCATAAGCAAATTAAGATGGCCCCGGCAGTTGATGTCCAGGTCCAGAAGGGGCTGGTGGTTGCTGTCCACATAACTTACCTGAGCCGCCAGGCTGAAGACATAGTCGGCCCCGTCCACCCAGTCCTTCACTTTCTCGGGATCACGAATATCCCCCTTGACAAAGACCAGCTTGTCCCAGATATCTTTCAAGTTAAAGCGGTTGCCGCCATAGAGGGGCAACAGGGCGTCCACCACGGTCACTTCCGCGCCCTGGGCCACCAGAAGGTGGGCCAGGGTGGAGCCGATCATGCCGGCCCCCCCGGTGATTAGGACCCGGGCGTCCCGGAAGAAAGAAAGATCGTTCATGGGTCTTTTGGACTGCAGGACGCCAATGTGGCGGTTTGCCGGTCGCCGGCACCGGCCATGAGAATCCCGTACAGCCTCTCCAGCCGGTCGGCCATGTGCCCCAGGGAAAAGCGTTGAAGGACCAGTTCCCGGCCTTTTTGGCCCAGGGCCTCCCGCAAAGCCGCGTCCCGGCAAAGCCGCGCCAGGATTTGCGCCAGGGCTGGCGGATTGCGGGGAGGCGCCAAAAGGCCCGTCTTTTCCGGAATGATGACTTCGGGAATGCCACCCGCGGCCGTGGCCGCCACCGGCCGCGCCATAGCCATGGCCTGCAAAAGAGCCTGGGGCACCCCCTCATTGGCATAGGAGGCCATCACAAACACATCCATAAGGGCCAGCCAGGCAGGCACATTTTCCTGATGCCCCACCAACCGCACTCGGGCTTGGAGGCCCAGCTCCGCAATTTTCGCCTCGATTACCGGGCGGTAAGGCCCTTCACCCACGATGAGGAGAATGGCCGGTTCTCCTTCGGTTACCAGTAAGTTGAAAGCCTCCAGGAGATCGAGGTGTCCTTTCCAGGAGCGCAGTACCGAGACAGTGCCCAAGACCAGGGCTCCAGAGGGAAGGTTCAGGGAGTGGATCAAGGTTGGGTCCGGAGGGCGGGGGGCGAATTCCTCAGGAGCCACACCGGTGGGGATGATAAAAAGCCGCTCAGAGGGGATACCTAACCTCTGGTTGAGGAGGTCTGAAATGTTTTTCCCGGTGGTGATGACTGCCGCCGGAGTGCGGTAAAGCCAGCGGGTGGGCCAGTTATCGGCCACCGGGGTGGAAAGATGCCGGGTGCGCACCAGTTTGACTGTGCGGGAACCACACCCCCAGGCCAGGGTTCCCACCCAGGAGTCCAGGGAGCTGTGGGTGTTCAGGATATCCACCCTCTCCGCCTTGAGAATTCCCCTTATAGTCCAAAGGGCCGTTACATTCCGCCAACCCCAGAATTTTACCGGAAAGAGGGGAAGGCCTTCCCGGGCCGCCCGGCCATAGAGGGCCCCCCGGGGGTCACAAGCCAGAAGCAGGCGGTGGCCTCGATCCGTCAAGATTCTGGCCTCCGCCAGCACCCGATGCTCCTGGCCCCCCCAGCCCAGGGAAGACTCAGTATGGAGGATGGTGAATCTTCGGCCAACTTGTGCCATCAGGAATCCTTGCCCTCCCAAAGCGCCAGATAGAGCCCTTCCAGACGGCGCAACATGGCCTCCTGGGAGTAATGGCGGGTTACCGTTTCTTTAGCCGCCCGGCCCCATTGCTCCCGCTTGTCAGGGCGACTGTGCAGCTCCAGGATGGCCCGGGCCAAGGCTGCACTATCCTTCGGCGGAACCAAAAGCCCGTTCACCCCTTCGAAGATCACTTCGCTGATGCCACTCACCCGGGTGCCCACTACAGGAAGTCCCGCTCCCATAGCCAAAAGGAGTGCTAAAGGCAGACCCTCCCACAGGGAAGGCTGGACGAAGACATCCATGGCCCTCAACACCAAACCCAGGTCCCGGCGGGTTCCCTGAAAATGCACCAGATGGCCCACTCCCAGTTCCCGGGCCTGCGACCGGAGAGCTGCCGCCTCTCTTCCCTCTCCCACCAGAAGGACAGCCAGGTCCGGCAAGCGCCGGGAAAGTTCGGGCAAAGCCGCCAGAAGATAACGGTGTCCTTTCTGCTCTTCCAGACGGCCAACAGTGCCCACCACAAAGCCTGAGAGCCCCAAGGTATTCTTGGCCTCCTGGCGGCTTATAGGGATTTCCAGGCTCTCCAGTTTCACTCCGTAGGGCAGGATTTCCAGTTTACGTTCCGGTACCCGGTCCAGGCGGCGGACATCCTGCCACACCTGGAGGCTGCTCACCAATATCCGATGGCTGGTGAAACTCAGGAGAAAATTCCACAAGGCCCGGTGCAGCTTCACCCGATTATACGAGTTGTGCACCGAGGCCACCACCCCCTTAAGGGGCAGCCCCAGGGCCGCCAGCCTGCCGTAAAGGTTGGGATGGTAAAGGTGGGTGTGAAGGATGTCAGGAGCAATACGGGTAAGCAGGCCGCGGACTTCCAATACTAAACGGGAAAACGGGGTGCGTTTAAGGTCCAGGTCAAGACTGAACACCTCAAAGCCGTCCTTCCGTAGTTCCTCACCCACCTGCCCCAAAGGGCCGATGGTGGCCGCCTGTACCTGAAAAAGTTGAGGATTGAGCCCCCGGACAATGGCAGCCACCAAGTCCTCCGCCCCGCCCACCGGCAGGTGGGAAATAAGCTGCAAAACCTTTATGCGTCGGGAAGCCATACCGGATTTCCTGTTCTGCCCCTTATCATTCATACACCTATTCGCTTTCCGAATAAACCTTTTTGCCGTCAGTGCGATCCGCTCACCCGAAGCCCCTGGAAAAGCCCCCGGAACCCCTAGCCCATGGAATTTTGTGGTGGGGGCTTGACAGAGCCTGGAGCCTCGGATAAATAAATATCACACGGGGCTGTAGCTCAGCTGGAAGAGCGCTTGAATGGCATTCAAGAGGTCAGGGGTTCAACTCCCCTCAGCTCCACCATATCAGGTTAAGATGTGGGCGGGCTAACGGTGAATTTCCGGGCCTGCCTTTAATTTTGTCAGTCCCATCCGGTTCCTCCCCAACTTCGCCTAACGAGCGCAAAAAGGAAGCTCGAGGGAGGCCGCGGCTGCCTTTACCCTGGGTTTTCCTCGAAGCAAGCAAGGTTTTTTTCCTGAAAGTGGTTCCCATCCAGGGCCATGGCCCCTGGAGGCGAACCCCGTTTTTCACATCTTTCCGGCATAGGATCTGGAAACCTGAACCAAACGGCAGGTTCCAGCATGTCCAAATACTTGTAAAACTTATATTTTGGAGAGGAAAGGCAAAAGCGTAGTCGCTTTCAACAAGGATTTGAAATTATTATTTATCTTAGAAAACTATTTAATTATCTTCAAAAAATTATTAGCTCTATTTATAAGTTATTAATTTAACTTAATAAAAATATGACGCAGTGAATGGTCTAACCCATTATAATCATTATGGATATCCTCCGGCTCAGGAAGAGCTCTTCAAATAAACGGCTAAATTTTTATGGAATTTGGCAATTTTGTCCGGATTTTTAGAAAATGATCTGGCTTTTACGAAAAAACTGACTATATAATATAAGCGGGGAAGGCTTCGGAGAGATACCCATCCTGAAGATCCGGTGCGGAGCTCAGGTTGTGGAACTGGTGGGCCAAAGGCCTCGCCGGCTTTACAAACTCCGGGTTTTGGGCAAATGACATAAACCTTTCCGGCGCTGAGCGAAGCTACTAGGTGCAGGAAAAAAGGTTTTCGTGGGTGGATTCTCCGGTGTAGGGGGATCATGAACGAGACCGCGCACATCCTAGTGGTGGATGATGACCCGGTAATCCTGGCCCTAGTGAAAGATCTCCTTGCGCCTTTATATCGGGTCTATACTGCCACCAACGGCAAGGAGGCCCAAAGGCTACTTCAGAGACGTCCCTGCGATTTGGTTCTCACCGACATGGTGATGCCCGAGATGGGAGGGCTGGAACTGGTGCGGGAGCTGCACCTCCAGCACCCGGACCTTCCGGTCATCGTGTTTACCGGGTACGCCAATTTTCAGGACGCGGTAAAAGCGGTGAAACTGGGGGCCTTTGATTATCTGACCAAACCCATTCAATCCGAAATTCTACATCATGCCATCCACCGGGCCCTGCAATTCCGGCGTCTGACCCAGCAGCAAAAGGACCTCGAATTAATCCTTCAGGGGGCGGAGGCTTTGGGATTGCAGGCCCTGGACTTGGTCTCTGGCACCCACGAAGCGAGAATTCTAACCCAACTTCGGGAGAAGGCTCGCCAAGTCATGCCACCTGAGGAATTGGGCCGGAAGCTGTTAAAAACCGCGGAAAAACTGGTGGGGGCCGCCCGCTCTTCCATTTTTCTCTATGAGGATCGGAAAGCGATGTTCCAGCCCTTGGCGGTCAGCGGGCCGGCGGCCCGGGCCCGGCGGACTGTCAAGGTTCCGGAAAGAGAAAGCCTGATGGGCTTTGTAGCCCGACATAAGCGGCCCCTCCTGGTGGTGGATGTGGACATGGATCAGCGGGTGGCCCTTTGGACCAAGCGCCATCCTTATGCCAGCCAGAGTTTTATCATCATCCCCCTGGTGGGGCAGAAGTTTTGGGGGGTGCTCAACCTTACCGACAGGAGGGATCAACAGCCCTTCAGCCCGAGGGACCTTTTTTGGGCCTGGCTTTTGGGCCGCGTCTTGGTGGAGGCTTTGGAGGCCCGGCAGTTAGCGGGGGATCTTGAGGCCACTTCGGCCATAGACACCTTTTTCAAGGAGCATCTGCCCCTGGGGGTGGCCTTAGTGGATGAGGATCTTCGGGTTCTCAAAGCCAACCGGACCCTGACCAATCTCCTGCGGCTTCCGGATGACCCGGTAGGTCAGGATCTCTCGGAACTTTTGGGCCTTGACTCTCAAGACCAGGAGACCTTGAAGCAGGCCTTCTCTCAGGTGTTGGCCCACCAGGAGGTCCGGGAGCTCCCGGTTTTCAAGACCTCATTGGGTTCCGGGGACTCCAGTTTCTTCGGGGTGAGGCTCATACCCTCCCTGTTGCCCCAGGCCAGCCCCCAAGCCATCGTGATGGTGGAGGACGTGAGCGAACTGGAAAAGCTCAAGCAGCGCCTGCACCTTTATGAACATTTGGCCATCATGGGCAAACTCAGTCTATGTGTGGCTCACGAGCTTAACAACCCCCTGGACGGAGTACGCCGCTATCTCAGTCTGGCTCAGAAAAAAAAGTCCGAGGTGCAGGAAGTGGAACGTTACCTTACTGAGGCCCAGAAGGGCCTGCAGAAGATGTCCATGACCATCCGCTCGCTGCTTGCCTCAGCCAATCCCCTGAAATCTCCCAAGTCGGTTGACAACATATTGAATTTGTTGCAAGATGCACTGAAAATCATGATGTTTCAAGCCAATGACCAACGGGTCGAGGTAAGTTTCAGCGCCTCCCCGGAGTTAAGCAGGATTCCAGTAGAGGGTGATCTTTACCATGTCTTTGTCAATGTTATTAAAAATGCCCTGCAGGCCATGCCCCACGGCGGGAAGCTCAGGGTGGAGGGGGAGATGGGTCCGGAGGACATTATTATCCACTTTCAGGATAACGGACCGGGTCTGACCCCGGAGGAGATGAACCATATTTTCCAGCCCTTTTACTCTACCAAGGAGGGCATTAAAGGCCTGGGGCTGGGACTCCCCATCTGCCGGAAGATTTTGGAAAAGTATGCCGGCAAGCTGGTAATGGAGAGCCTGCCCAGCAAGGGCACCAAGGTAAGCATAGTTCTGCCCAAATCCGGCTTGGGAGGCAAAGTTGCCACCTAAAGACATCCTCATTGTGGACGACGAACAGCTCGTTTTGGATTCCCTGAAGGAAATGTTGACCTTGGAGGGGTACAAGGTGGACACCGCCATAAATGCCGCCGAGGCCCTGGACAAGGTCAAAGCCGGGGAGTTCCAAGTCATCCTGTCGGACATCCAGATGCCCGGGATGAACGGCCTGGAGCTGTTGCAGGAGATCAAAGGCCTGTCTGCGGATGCCATGGTGGTCTTTATTACCGGTCACGGTCACATTGACGGCGCGGTGGAAGCCATCAAGATGGGGGCTTACGACTACATCACCAAACCCATTGATGACCTGCGCCTCAAGGTGACCATTCAGCGGGCCCTGGAGCAGCGGAAGCTCCTGGCCTCCTACGAGTCTTTGAAACAGCGTTGCAGGCCCTGGGAAATTCAGGACCTCCTGATATTCCGGGACCGGAAAATGGAAAAGCTGCTGGAGTTGGCCCATACCATCGCCGATACCCAGGCCACGGTCCTGATCACCGGGGAGTCCGGCACCGGCAAGTCCCTGTTGGCCCGGTATATTCATGAGAATTCCTCCCGGCGCCACCGGCCTTTTGTCCAGATAAGTTGCGGCACCCTGGCCGAAACCCTCCTGGAAACTGAGCTTTTTGGGCATGTGCGGGGGGCCTTCACCGGGGCCATCCGGGAAAAGAAGGGCAAATTCGAAGAGGCCCATGGCGGCACCATTTTTCTGGATGACATCAATTCCGCCTCCCCCAATCTCCAGGTGAAACTGCTGAGGGTTCTGCAGGAAAGGGTCATTGAGCGGGTGGGGGGCAACACCCCCATTCATACCGACGTGCGCTTTATCAGCGCCACCAATGTGGATTTAAGGGAGGAAGTGGCCAAAAACCGGTTCCGGGAAGACCTGTACTACCGCATTAATGTGGTCACCTTGAACCTGCCGCCCCTTAGGGAGCGACAGGCTGACATAGCCCCCTTGGCGGAGCATTTTCTCAAACACTTCAGTTTGCTGTACCAGCGAAAGATCCGGGGCATCACCAAATCCGCCCTGCAGCTTTTATTGCGTTACTCTTGGCCGGGGAATGTCAGGGAGTTGGAAAACGTCATAGAACAGGCGGTGTTATTGACTCCGGGGGACTACATCGGGCCGGAATCCCTTCCTGAAGTCATCCGGGAGACAGGCTTCCCCACCGAGATGTCGGACCGGCCTCTGACCTTGGAGGAGGCCATGGCCCAAGCCGAGAAGAATGTGCTTCTGGAAACTCTGGAACGCCTCAAATGGAACCGGCAGATGTGTGCCAAAGCCTTGGGGATCAGCCGCACCACCCTGTTCAATAAGATGCGCCGTTTTCAACTCCTGGAGAAACGGCCCCGGTCCTCGGTCCGGACCTCCTCCCAGCCTGGTTCCTCCGCCGGCATGTCGAACTCTTAACCCTTTGATTTCTTCCGTTAATTGGTTATAAAGACCTGGTACGGGAAGGCCCTTGTTTTGTGACCTATCTGTCTGTTAGCGGGGGCAGAGGTAATCTGTCTTTGTTTCTAAAACTTCCGGGTTTTAACCCTGGCTGACAGCAAAAGTTTTTCTGCTGAAAAGGGAAGAGCTCATGCCTTACGACCAGGAGATTCTGACCCGCTGGGACCGGGAGCATCTGTGGCACCCTTTTACCCAGATGAAGGGGTTCCGGGAAGAGGAACTCCTCATCATTACCCGGGGGGAGGGCCCCTATCTGTATGACCTCAAAGGGCGGCGTTATCTGGACGGGGTCTCCTCCCTTTGGTGCAACGTCCACGGTCACCGCCGTCCCGAACTGGATCAGGCCCTGAGGGCGCAACTGGAGCAGGTGGCCCACACCACCCTGCTGGGCCTGGCCCATATCCCGGCGATCCTATTGGCCCGACGTCTGGTGGAGATTGCCCCGCCGGGCCTGAATAAGGTATTCTTCTCTGACGACGGTTCCACGGCGGTGGAAGCCGCCCTGAAAATGGCCTACCAGTACTGGCAGCTAAAAGGTCGGCGGGAGAAAAGACTTTTTCTGAAGCTCAAAGAAGCCTACCATGGCGATACCCTGGGGGCAGTCTCTGTGGGCGGCATTGACCTGTTTCACGCGGCCTACCGGCCTTTGCTGTTTGACACCCTCACCGCGCCCTCTCCTTACTGCTACCGCTGCCGGCACCGGGAGAACTGCGAGGAACAGTGCCTTAATGAGCTGATCCGTCTGGTGGCGGAACACCATCAGGAACTGGCGGCAGTGATCTTGGAGCCGGTTATGCAGGGGGCCGCCGGCATGATCCCCCAGCCCTCGGGATATCTGGCCCGGCTTCGGGAGGTCACCCGAGAATATGAGGTGCTTCTTATCTGTGACGAGGTGGCCACCGGTTTCGGCCGCACCGGCAGGATGTTCGCCTGTGAACACGAAGGGGTAAGCCCGGACCTCATGTGTCTGGCCAAAGGCATCACCGGTGGCTATCTGCCCCTGGCCGCCACCTTGGCCACCGATGAGATTTATGAGGCTTTCCTGGGGGAGTTCCACGAATTCCGGACCTTTTTCCACGGTCACACCTATACCGGGAACCCTTTGGCAGCGGCCGTGGGTTTGGCCAGTCTTAAGGTCTTTGACCAGGAAAGGGTGTTGGCCGAACTTCCGGAAAAAGCGGCGTTTCTGGCAGAGCGGCTGGCGGCCCTTCCGGCACATCCCCACGTGGGGGACATCCGCCAGCGGGGTTTCATGGTGGGCATTGAGCTGGTGGCCGACAAAGAGACAGGACAGCCTTTTCCCCCGGCCCGGCGCACGGGTCACCGGGTGATCCTGGAGGCCCGGAAACTGGGGGCCATCCTCCGGCCTTTGGGGGATGTCATCGTCCTCATGCCCCCTTTATGCCTCACTCTGGCGGAACTGGACGATCTTTGCCGCATTGTGGCCGAAGCCATCGACCGGGGAACGGCAGGCGATTAGGAAAACCAGGGGGTGCTTGCCTGAGTTTCCTGGATTGGGAGAGTCCTTTTATGGTCAGGGATTTTCCCTCCAGTTTTGCCAGACCCGGGCTGCCGCGGCCACTGTGGCTTTAAGTTCAACATGACCGTGGGCCCCGGAGATGAACCAGGCCTCAAACTGGGAGGGGGGGAGATAAATGCCGTTTTGCAGCATGCCCTGGAAAAAGCGGGCGAACGCGGCGGTATCCGCTTTTTTGGCTTCCTCCAGCCTGGTTACCGGCCCCGGGGCGAAAAACACCGTGAGCATGGAACCCACCTGGTTGACTGTGAGGGGCAGGTCCAGGCGGGCCGCGGTGTCCCGCAGGGTCTGGGCCAACCAGGCCCCCTTTTCCTCCAACTCGTCATAGATGGGGTGTTCTTCCAGTTCCTTCAGGGTGGCCAGTCCGGCAGCCACGGCCACCGGATTGCCGGACAGGGTGCCGGCCTGATATACCGGGCCCACGGGGGCCATCTGTTCCATGAGGTCCCGGCGGCCGCCGTAAGCGCCGATGGGCAAGCCCCCGCCGATGATTTTTCCCAGGCAGGTAAGGTCGGGCCTGATCCCGAAGCGTTCCTGGGCGCCGCCCCAGGCCAGCCGGAAGCCGGTTATGACCTCGTCGAAGATGAGCAGGCTCTGGTATTGGTCACACAACTGCCGCAAACCTTTCAGGAACTCAGGCTGGGCAGGCACCACCCCCATGTTGCCGGCCACCGGTTCCACGATGACGCCGGCCACCTCCCGGCCCCGGGAGGTGAAGGTGTGGCGGACTGTCTCCAGGTCGTTGTAAGGCAGGGACAGAGTAAGCTCGGCCACCTTTGGGGGCACCCCGGGACTTCCTGGAATGGCCTGGGTGAGGATGCCGCTCCCGGCGGCCACCAGGAATGAATCGGCATGGCCGTGGTAACATCCGTCAAATTTGATGACCAGGGGGCGGCCGGTAGCGGCCCGGGCCAAGCGCAGGGCACTCATGCAGGCCTCGGTGCCGGAGGTGGTGAGGCGCACCATCTCCATCGAGGGCACCGCCCGGCACAGGAGGTCCGCCAGCTCCACTTCCCCTGGGGTGGGTGCCCCGAAGCTGGTTCCCCGAGCTGCGGCCTCCTGCACCGCGGCCACCACCCGGGGGTGGGCATGCCCCAGGATCAGAGGCCCCCAGGAGGCCACATAATCCAAAAAGCGGTTGCCATCCAGGTCATATATCCAGGGGCCCTCCCCCCGGCTCAGAAAAAGAGGGGTGCCGCCCACGGCCTGCCAAGCCCGGACCGGACTGTTGACCCCTCCGGGCATGAGCACCCTGGCTCTTTGGAATAAGCGGGCGGAGGCGGTGAGATCTGACATGGTTCTTCTCCATCAAAATTTTTGGACCGACCGGGGCAGGGGCCGCCAGCCTTTGCCCCTGTTTTCCCTGGTGCGACCGGCCACCAGGGCCTAACCTTCCTCTTTGAAATAACGCATGGTGGTCTTTTTGAGTTCGGTGTCAGAAAAGAGGATCTCATATTCCTGAAGTCCAGCGGCCTGAGCCAATGCTGTCACGATGGCCTTGATCTCCTCGGGGTCCTTCCCATGAATCATGGTATAGAGATTGTAAGGCCAATGGGAGGCCGGCTCCCGGTGGTAACAGTGAGTCACAGACCGATGGCGGGCGAAAAATTCGCCGAGGCGCTTAAGCTCAGTGGAAGGAACCCGCCACACCACCAGGGCGTTGGCCTTGTACCCCGAAAGTTGGTGGCGCAAGGTGGCTCCGAATCGCCGGATGAAACCCTTGGCCACCAGATCCTGGACCACGGCCAGAAACTTCTCCTCGGAGAGGCCCAACTGGACGGCCAATTCATGGAAAGGCCTGGGAGTGATTTCCAGGTCCCGCTGCAGGGCCAGGATCACCTGCATTTCCAAATCGGTGAGCTCTGGGTTCTTGGCCATAACTGGGAAGACTGACAGACCAGGACCGCGATCCTCCGACAGGGGCTCATATAGCTGCTTATACAGAGGTCTTCACCTAAAAGCCGGACAATTCCAGAACCACGGGGTCCCCCGCCTTAATGCCGTGACGCTCGGCGAAGCCGCCCGGTACCTCCAGTACCAGCCGCACCGGCACGGGAGAGCGGTAGTTGCCCGTATCCCCCGGAGACAGATTTTTATGGAGGCCCGCCACTTTCCCCTCATGAATCCAGATGATGTCAATGGGGAACAACATGTCCCGCATGCAAAACACCTGGTAGCGGAGGTCGCTCATGAGAAAAAGCATCCCCCGGCCTTCCGGGAGTTCCCGGCGGTGGCTCAGTCCCAGGTAATGCTTCTGGGGAGTGCTCACCACTTCGGCCAGCACCGGAACCCCTTTGACAGTGAGACGCACCAAGGGGTTGCCATATTCCGAGTACTCCTGCCCCCAGCTCCTGGCTATTGTTAGCCAAAATAGCAGGAAAAACCCGAAGGTCCGGAAAAAGCCTAAGGAAGGGGTCACGCGGCCTCCGGCCGTGGCTGATGCTCCGGTCGAAGCAAGTCCATGACGGTTTTCACCGGATTAAAGGTTATGAGGGGAACCTCCACAAACACCGTGAGCCAGCGGGCCATGCCTCCGTTCCACAGTCCCGGTAATTCCAGGGCCTTTAACTCCTGACCATCCTTGTATTTGGTGGAAATGAACACCGCCTCCGGGTCCTGATACTGGGTGAGGTCAAAGGGGACCCCTTGGTCATCCCTCAAGGCGCATACCAGGTCCACCGGATTGAAGTGACTGGCCGTCTCCCATATGGCCCGCTGTTCCGGGTCGCTAAAATCCACCTCAGCTTTTTCCACAATCTGCAGGGACAGAGAGCCGTCCGGCTCTTCCACCCAGAAAGGGGCCCCCCCGGGTTCCCCTTTATTGGGCACCACGCCGCAGACCCTCAGAGGACGGTTAAGAAGCCGGGCCAGGAGGTGCCGGGCCAGGTCCGGAGGCCAGCTCAGAAGGGTGGGGGAGAGTTGCAGAAAGAGCTGCTTCTGGGCGAACTCCAAGGCCTCCCGGAGTGTATCCGGGTCCTCAGGATGGGTGTTCAGACGCCGCAAATGTCGGTGGATTTTCTCCTGAAGGTCCACCAGACAGCCGCCCAGGACCTTCTTCCACAGGATGGTGGGGGCCTTAAGGCGGTCCGGCACCACATTGTCGATGTTTTTAATATACACCAGGTCAGCCTGGAGGTTATTGAGATTGTCGAGAAGGGCCCCATGCCCCCCGGGACGGAAAACCAGGCGGCCGTTACGGTCCCGGAAGGGTCGGTTGTGGCGGTCCACGGCCAGGGTATCCGTGATAGAACGCTGAGGGGAAAAATCCACCTCAAAGCGGCAACCCAAGCGGGATTCCCACAAGGGCTGCACCTCGGCCAGATGTTGAGAGATGGCTTCCCGATGCCGGTCGAGGATGGTGAAATGAAGGCGACAGACCCCGTTTCCGTCACGGACATAAGCCGCAGCCTCCACCAGGTGCTCCTCCAGGGCGGTGCGGCTGCCATCGGGATAGGCGTGGAATTTGATGAGGGCCTTGGGGAGGTCCTGATAATTCAGGCCAGAGGCGGTAAGCAGAACGGACAGGATCTCCCGGTAGCGGCCGGCCGACAGCAATTCTTCCAGGTCCTGCCCCTTCGCCGCCAAGGCCGATCTTAGGTCCGGGTAAAAGGCGAAATCCGCCAGACATTGATGAAAAGCCAGGAATTCCCGGGCCTGGAGTTTCCCCCGGGAAAGGTCCTCCTTAAGAACCGCCTCCAGCTCGTCTGCCTCGCAGTAAAAATAATGCAAAAGAACCTGGAACATCCGGGTGGCCCCCCCGGAGGCGGGGACAAACTTGAGGAACCGTCCCTGGCTGGCAGCCTCGGCTTGGCGGGCCAGATAGCGGTCCCGCCCTTTCTCGGAAACCAGGTGAATGCCATCCCCAGGGGTGGCGGGCCGGTTCAGGCGAAGGGGACGGGGGGGACGGGCAAAAAAGCGAAGTTGTTCCCTCACCTGGGACAAGGTGAGGCCGTGGCTCTGAATCTGACGAAGGTCCTCGTCACTGAAGGAAACTTCCGTCATGGGTGAATCCAAAGCCTCCTTCAGAGCTTCAAGATGGTTAGGCCCTTAACACTTCGGCTTTGCCCGGGATTTCCACGCCTGGGACAGTTAAAACTTCTTCCAGCTGGGCGGCCTCCCAAGGAAACGGGCCCAAAAAAATCGAAACGGCTTTCCCCAGCCGTTCCGATTTCTTATCATTTAAGTTACCGGAGATTTTTCCAGAAACCGCCATGTGTAGCTTATCCTTACCAATATCGCCTTCTCCTGTCAAGGGTCAATGAGGCTCCGGCCGGATTTCGGGAAAATTCGGGTGACTTCCGGGAAGGCGACGGCGTGGATGATGGGTAGCCTGAAGGCTTAAGGCTTATTTGCCGAAGGGGGCCAAGGAAATCCCTGGTGGGAATTTAGACTGTGAGTTTTTCCGAAAAATTTTGTATAGTTTACCTTAGTTCTTATTCCAAGCCCGGGAATCTGACTTTTTTCAGCGCCATGATCAAAGAAAGGGGCCACCCTCTCATGGGCCCCCCCCAAAGGCAGGATGGGAAAAGGCGGCTTCAGATAAGTCTTATGGCGGTTCTGGGCGGGTTGTTGCTTTGGGGCTGCCAGGGTGACCGACCGGGCAAAAGCCTTGCTCCCGCACCGGTGCCGGTGGTGGTGGCTGAAGTCAAGGCCCGGAACGTGCCGGTGGAGATTCGCAACATCGGCAACGTGGAGCCTTTTGCCACGGTGGGTGTCAAGTCCCGGATCGCCGGCCAGTTGGTCAAGGTCAACTTCACTGAGGGACAGGACGTCAGGGAGGGGGACCTTCTCTTTGTCATAGACCCGCGTCCCTATGAAGGGGCCTTGCGCCGGGCCGAGGCCGACCTGGCTCGGGATCAGGCCCTGGCTGTCAAGGCCAGGAGCGACTATCGTCGCTACGCCGAGCTGCTCAAAAATCAGCTCATCAGCCAGCAGGAATATGAGCAGGCCAAGTCCACCGCGGAGTCCCTCGAGGCGACGGTCCGGGCCCACCAGGTGACCATTCAGAATGCCCGTCTCAATCTGAGCTATTGTTACATCCGGGCTCCCATCAGCGGTCGCACCGGCAATCTTTTGGCCCACCAGGGTAACATGATCAAGGAGAACGCCGACACCCCCATGGTGGTGATCAACCAGATTCAGCCCATCTATGTGGCCTTTGCGGTGCCGGAGGGACAACTTCCGCTTCTCCGTAAATATCTGGCCCGGGGGGAGGTGCGGGTGGAGGCCGTCATTCCCACTGAGCCGGACCAGCCTGAATCCGGGGTTCTTACCTTTGTGAACAACACGGTGGACCAAACCACCGGCACCATTTTGTGCAAGGCCACCTTTCCCAACCCCGGCCGGCGTCTGTGGCCCGGCCTCTTTGTGAACGTGGTGGTCAAACTGGCGGAGGAACCCGGGGTCATCACTGTGCCGTCCCAGGCCCTGCAGACCGGCCAGCAGGGGCAGTTTGTCTGGGTGGTGAAACCGGACCTCACCGCGGAGGTGCGGCCGGTGGAGGTGGACCGCAGCCTGTCTAATGAAGTGGTGGTGAAAAAAGGCCTCAACCTCGGAGAACGGGTGGTTCTGGAAGGGCAGCTGCGCCTGACCCCGGGGGCCCGGGTGGAAATCAAACACCCCCTCTAAATATCTTTGACCAATGCCCTGTGCCATGAATCTTCCGGAGCCCACTTGATCTTCATTCCCAGACAACCTGAAAGCCATAAAAGTATTTAACCGGGCACCCATTTCCCCATGCATTTCACTGAGCTCTTCATTCGCCGGCCGGTCATGACCACTTTGGTCATGCTGTCTTTTCTCATCTTTGGTGGCATGAGTTACCGTTACCTGCCGGTGAGCGACCTCCCCAATGTGGACTTTCCCACTATTTTGGTGAGCGCCACACTGCCCGGGGCCTCCCCGGAGACCATGGCCTCCGCGGTGGCAACTCCCCTGGAGCGGCAGTTCTCCACCATCGCCGGCCTGGACAGCATGAGCTCCACCAATGCCCTGGGGCTCACTCAGATCACCCTGCAGTTCAGCCTGGACCGGGACATTGATGCGGCCGCCCAGGATGTGCAAGCGGCCATCACCAAGGCCGCCCGGCAACTGCCGCCGGAAATGCCCACCCCTCCCACCTATCAGAAGGTGAATCCGGCGGACCAACCCGTCCTTTATATGGCCCTGACCTCCGACACCCTGCCACTGTCCACCGTGGACGAATACGGGCAGACCTTGCTGGCCCAGCGCATTTCCATGGTAAGCGGCGTGGCTCAGGTTCAGGTCTTCGGGTCCCAGAAGTATGCGGTGCGCCTCCAACTTGACCCCAAGGCCCTGGCCAGCCGGGGACTGGGGATAAATGAGGTGGCGGAGGCCATCAGAACCGCCAATGTCAACCTGCCTACGGGGACCTTGTACGGTCCGGAACAGGCCTATACCGTGCAGGCCACCGGCCAGCTCACCACCGCGTCGGCCTACCGGCCCCTTATTGTGGCTTACCGCGGCGGCAAACCGGTCCGTCTGGAGGAGGTGGGCCAAGCCCTGGACAGCGTGGAAAACGACAAGATTGCCTCCTGGTACAAGGACAGCCGGGCCATCGTCCTGGCCATCCAGCGCCAGCCCGGCACCAATACCATCGAGGTGGTAAACCATATCAAGAAACTTTTGCCTTCCTTGCGGGAGCAGATTCCTGCCGGGGTGAACCTGGTCACTTTGTATGACCGCTCTGTCAGCATCCGGGAATCGGTGAACGATGTGCAGTTCACCCTGCTTCTGGCCCTGGGCCTGGTGGTGCTGGTGATATTTCTGTTCCTCCGGAATCTCCCGGCCACCATCATCCCCAGCCTGGCCCTGCCCCTGTCCATTGTAGGGACCTTCGGGATCATGTACCTTCTGGGCTACAGTCTGGACAACGTCTCCCTGATGGCCCTGATCCTGTCGGTGGGCTTTGTGGTGGACGACGCCATCGTGGTTCTGGAAAATATCGTGCGTCACCTGGAGATGGGGGAGAGCCCCTGGGAGGCGGCCCTCAGCGGCTCCCGGGAGATCGGCTTCACCATTCTGTCCATGACCCTGTCCCTGGTGGCGGTCTTTATTCCAGTGTTCTTCATGAGCGGCATCCTGGGACGTCTGCTCCATGAGTTTGCCGCCACCATCGCCGTGGCCATTCTGGTGTCCGGGCTGGTGTCCTTGACCCTCACTCCCATGCTGTGCAGCCGTTTTCTGCGGCCTCCCAGGGAAGTGCAGCATGGCCGGCTTTATACCCTGTCGGAGCGTATTTTTCGTGGCCTGCTGGTCCTGTATGAGCGCACCCTAAGATGGGTTCTGGATCACCGCCGGGCCACTCTCCTGATATCCGGCCTCCTTTTGGTGGTCACGGTCATCTTGTTCGTGATAATTCCCAAGGGCTTTTTGCCCAACGAGGATCAGGGCACCATCTTTGCTTTTACGGAGGCGGCCGAAGGTATCTCCTTTGAGGCCATGATGCGTCAGCAAAAGGAAGTGGCCCGGGTGGTGAAGGAGAATCCTTATGTGGACAGCTTTTTTTCCTCCATCGGAGCCGGTGGCCCCAACGTGGCGGGCAACACCGGCCGGATGTTCATCCGTCTAAAGCCTCGAAGGAAGCGGCCGCCGGCGGAGGAGGTCATCCGCCAGCTTCGCCCCCTGCTAGACCGGTTACCAGGAATCAAGGTGTATCCCCAGATTCTTCCCACCATCCGGATCGGTGGCATGCTCACTAAGGGCTTGTATCAGTTCACCTTGCAAAGTCCGGACCCTCACGAACTCTTCCACTATGCCCCCCTGCTGGAGGCCCGGATGCGTGAACTTCCGGGGCTGTTGGACGTGAACAGCGACCTTATGCTCAAAAACCCCCAGGTGAATGTTATCATCCACCGGGACAAGGCCGCGGCTTTAGGGGTTAGCGTCCAGCAGATTGAGGACGCCCTGTACTACGCTTACGGTTCCCGGCAGATTTCCACCATTTACACTCCCAACAACCAGTATTGGGTCATCCTGGAGTTGGATCCCCGCTACCAGATGGACCCGGAGGCCATGCAATGGCTCTATGTGCGGTCCCAAAACGGCCATCTGGTGCCCCTGAACGTGCTAGCCACCCTGACCCGGGGGGTGGGGCCTCTCACCATCAACCATTCGGGGCAGCTTCCCGCGGTGACCTTATCCTTCAACCTGAAAGCAGACACGGGTCTGAGCGAGGCGGTGGCCGCCGTACAAAAGCTGGCCCGGGAGCTGCTCCCGGCCACCATCACCACCACCTTTCAAGGCGCGGCCCAGGCTTTTCAGGCCTCCCTGAAGGGTCTGTGGCTCCTGATGATCATGTCCATCCTGGTGATTTACCTGATTCTGGGTATTCTCTATGAGAGTTTCCTGCACCCCCTAACCATTCTCTCCGGTCTGCCTTCCGCCGGGGTAGGGGCTCTCCTGGCTCTGATGCTTTTCGGCATGGACCTGAACCTCTATGGCTTTGTGGGGGTCATCATGCTCATCGGCATAGTCAAGAAGAACGCCATCATGATGATTGACTTTGCCTTGGAGGCCCAGCGCACCGAGGGCAAAAGCCCGGAGGAGGCCATTTACGCCGGGGCCCTCATCCGTTTCCGGCCCATAATGATGACTACCATGGCGGCCCTCATGGGGTCGTTGCCCATCGCCCTGGGCTTCGGGGCCGGGGCCGAGGCCCGCCGCCCCCTGGGCGTGGCGGTGGTTGGGGGCCTTTTGTTGTCCCAGCTTCTCACCCTTTATATCACCCCGGTGATTTATCTGTACCTGGAGAGGCTGAAAAACCTGGCTGCCGCCCGCTTGCAGGCCCGGCGTCTGGCGCTGGATACCGGAAATCCTCGCAAAGAAAGGTGATACCAAGGGATCGTCCTGGGGGAGGGAAGGGCAGGGGCCTAAAGCCCTGGGTCAGGGGTTTCGGGATTTCATCTGCAGTTTTCTTCGGTAACAGGGGATTTTCTTCGAAAATAAAAAATAAACCCACATAACAGGGCAGCTTCAGGGAGAGGGCGTGGTCGGCCAGGTATCGACTTTTTTTCCGCAAAAACCATTTCCGGAAGATCTCAACCCGGGCCGAGGCGGTTATTTCATGTCCAGAGTGAAGATACCCTGCCAGTCGTGGGCCGGAGGGGAGACGGTGTATATGCGGCAACGTTCCTGAAAGACAAGGCTGGGCGGGTCATCCGGCCTAAGTCGCAGAACCTCTTCAAAAGTGCGATAAGCCTCTTCCCAATGGCGTTGGCGATAAAGCTCTAGCCCCACCCCAAAGAGTCCCACCCAAAAAGGAATGCCTTCAGGGGGCATGGTCCCCAAAAGTTCATAAACCGCTACGGGTTGGGCCCGGCCTTTCACCTGCACCAGGTCGATTTCCCGGACCAACATGCTGTCTGCCACCAGGCGTTGAGTGTTTTCGCTCATGAGAGTCCGGGTGCCGTAAATCTTGTTTACCCCCTCCAGGCGGGCGGCTAGGTTGACCGTATCTCCGAGGACGGTATAGTTGAACCGTTCCCGGGAGCCCACATTGCCGGCCACCACTGAACCGGAGTGCAGACCCAGGCGGGCGTTCAACTGCGGCAGCCCCCGGGCCAGCCATTCGGCCTGGAGCCTGGCCATGGCCGCCTGCATCTCGAGAGCTGCCTGGCAGGCCTTGAGGGCATGGTCCGGCGTGGATACCGGAGCACCCCAGAGGGCCATGATGGCATCCCCGATGTACTTGTCCAGAGTGCCCTCGGCGGCCAGGATAATCTGGGTCATGGGGGTGAAGTACTCGTTCAGCAGTCGGATGAGATTCTTGGGAGGCATGGTTTCAGACAGCAGGCTGAAGCCCTCCAGGTCGGCAAAGAGCACCGTGGCCTCCACCTCCTCGCCTCCCAGTTCCAGGCGTTCAGGATTCTCGGAGATGATCTCCACCACCGCCGGGGAGACATAGCGGTCAAAGGCATGGCGAAGCCAGCGTTTCTCCCGGGCCTCCACGAAGTAATGGCCCAGGACATGACCGGAATAGACGAGCACCAGACCAGCTCCGAGAAGAACCGGGGGAATCCAGAAACGGAGGAGGATAAAAAGGAGCAATGTGACGGCAGTCAAAAAGACCAAAGCCAGAGCCGCTAACGCCAGACCGGCCAGGGGACGGAGACGGCCCAGAACCAGGCTCGCCAGGAGAAGAAAGGCAACTAACAGTACCAGTTTCTGAGGCGCCGGCAATTCCCGCAGCCAGGAGCCGTTTATCAGGGAATGCAAGATGTTTGCCTGGATTTCCACCCCGGCCATGAGCTGGCCGCCTCCTCCAAAAAACGGGGTGTAAAAGGCATCCGCCTGGGCCTGGGGGGTGGCCGAGGCCTCCAGCATCCGGCCCACCAGAACCACGCGGCCCCGGATGTGTTCAGCCGGCAGGGGCCGCACCGGATCGATCACCTGGTAAAAGGACACCGTGGCAATACTGCGGGCCGGGCCCACGTAATTGATCAGGCCGGTTAAATCGGCCGGAATCGGGGCCCCCGGTTCGGCCAGGCGGGCCACCACGGCGGGCAGCGTGTCCCGTCCCCCCAAACGCACCCGGAACCGGCGCACCACCCCGTCCGGGTCGGGAGTGACCATGCTCAGGCCAACCATCCGGGCACTTTCCTTAAGGCTTTTAAGGGGCGCCACCAAAACCTGGCGGGTGAAGCGGGGGTCCCGGGCCACCTCAATGGTCTCCCCCAACACCACATTCCCTGCCTCTTTGACGGCCTCCGTTAGTATCTGGTCGTCTTCGGCAGTGGTGGCGTCCGCAAAGATAATGTCAAAGACAATAAGCCGGGCCCCGTTTTGGGCCAGGCGGCGGATCAGCTCGGCATGCAGGCGCCGGGGCCAAGGCCAGGGATATTTCAACTCCTGAAAGGAAGGTTCATCCACAGCCACCACCAGAAGATTTTCCGGGGCCGCCTGGATGGAGCGCAGCCGATAACACAGGTCCAGGGCCTGGTTTTCCAAGGCCTGGCCCAAAGGAAACAGGGTCAAAAGGACCATCAGACCGGACACCAAAAGACCCAGCCCCAGGCTGCGTCCCTGGGGCCCCAGAATAAAGCGGGCCACCGGCTGAAATTTCGGATAATCCAAGGGAGGTCCTAATAATACAGGGACATTCTCAAGGTAAGGAGCCTGGAGGCATAGAAGGGGTCCAGGCGGATAGGGGCCACCAGATAAGTGAAGTGGCGGTTGAACACATTGCTGACATTCAGGAAGATTTCCCCTCGTTTCCGGGGAAATTCATAACCAACTCCGAAATCCCCCAGGACGAAGAGCTCGTTTTTACGGTCGTCCGGCTTTTGGTACACCAGAGTGGCGGCGACATAGGCCCTGAGGCCGCTTTTGTGCCAGAAGGTCAGACGGCCCAAAGCGCTAAGTTCGTTGAAGTCCACTCCCCCTTGGTACCTCGGGTCCACCCGTTTCCACCCGAGTCCGAGGGTCAGGCCCCAAAAGGGGCCCAGAATGTGATTCAGCATAACATCGGTATTATACTGATACCAAGTGAGATAAGCCACCGGGCCCCTGAAAAGCAAGTAGGGGTTGGCCACCCTGGCCGCAGAGGCCCGGAGGACCGTGAAGGTCTTGGGGGACCACTGGGCCTCCCAGGTCAGGCCCATCTCCCGCACATCCGCGCCGTCAAAGGAATTGATCTGATAGGGCAGCCCGGCCACCTCCGCGGGCATCAGGGTTGGCTGAAAGAGGGTGTGGGGGCTTAAGGTGGTGTAAGCCCCGAAGCGCACCACCTGTTGGGGGGTGATCTGATAGTTCAGCCCCACCCTGGGATTGACCTGGTCCTTGGTGAAGGTGCGGCCCACCCCTTCGTTGGGCATCTTCAGGGCCTCATAGGTGAGCCCCAGCTCCAGGGTGAGTTTGGGGGTAACCCGCCAGTAGTCCAGAAGATAAAAGGTATAAGTCCATTTGGGCAGCCTGAACAACTGGAGAAACCGAAGGGTATCCTCACCGCTCAAAGGAAAGGTATAAGGGTCCCATAGCGGCCTTTGCCATATCAGATTGCCCTCGGTATCAAAGATCTGGGTCACATTGCCATAAGTGAAAAACCGGTATTGCCGGAGCCATTTTTCCCAATAACGGTAATCCACCTTACCACGAAAATAATCAAAGCCGGCGATGAGGGTGTGTTTCCCCAGGATCAACATCTGCTGCACCTGGGGGTTGATAAACTCCAGATTGTCCTTGGTCTGGGACCAGGAGCGGTAGTCAAAGGTGGTGGTGCCCAGGTCTCTGGCATACCAGCCCGGAGGGAAACCGGGGTCTATTTCTTGGGCGGGATATTCCAAATAGTCGGGCCTGAAGGCAGTTCCGCTCTCGAAATCGGCTTTCCTGACATTGAGCCTGGTATAGTTCAGATAGGCCATGAAGACGGCGTGGGGGGCAAAGCGATGTACCAGGCCCCCCTCCAGGTACCGTTTGAGGTAGTGCTGCCGCCAGAAAGGCTTGTAACGGTAGTAGTAATCCGAGAGATTGAGGCGGTCTCCCTGTTTGGTGTCATAGTAATTGGAAAAAAAGGCCAGGGAGGTCTTGGGGGTGAGGTCCCACTTGAACCAGCCGTCAAAGGCGTAATTGCGCAAATCGGCGTTATGCGCCCGAAAGCCCTCATCCCAGGTGTAGAACCCTGCCAATGCCAGGGCCACTCCCGGCAGGCCGCCGTAGGCATTTACCATATAGTCCTGGCGGGTGCGGTCGCCGCTCCCCCAGAAGCTGCCGCTGGCAGAGGCCAGCACCCGGAGATAGGGCATCTCAAACATGGGGGTGTAGTCGTTGCCGGTGGCGAAGGTGTTCTGGTTGGCGGGGGACAACAGCCGGTAAAGCAGCAGGGCTGAGGTTCCGGCCCCCACCCGTTGGCGGGTCTGTTGGAAGGCGGTGGCCAGAAAGAGCTGGGCCGAGCTGTTGGTGGGGTCGGCCTTGACCGCGGTCAGGGCCTTGCTGAAAGACCATTCTCCCAGACCCAGGTTGCCGTAGGCGTAGGCCAGGTTATAGTTGCGCACCGCCAGATCCCGGTCCAGCATCAGGCGGGAGCGGAATACGGCGCGATTGTCGTTTAGCTCAATGGAACGGTTGATTTCCTGCACCGCCTCCCCGGGGCGGTTTAAGTCCGTGAGCGCGATGCCCTTATACAGGTAAGGGGTGGGGTCCCGGGGGTCCAGTGTCTTGGCATAGTCGTAGGTTTCCAAGGCCTTGTTGAAGACCCGCACCTGGTAAAGGGCCTTGCCCAGGAAGCTCTGGTACAGGGACATTCGGGGTTCCAGCAGGGTGGCGGTAAGGATCTCCGCCAAGCCTGATTGAAAGTTGCGGTAGCGGAAATGTATGTGGCCCAGACCCAGGTGAGGGTCACCCAGGCGGGGATTGGCCGCGGCGGCCCGGGAAAAATACTCCCGGGCTTTTTGGTAGTCCCGATAACCCAGATGCACGAACCCGGCCAGGGAGAGGACCTCGGCTTCCCAGGGGGCCAGATTGAGGGCGGTCTCCAGAGTACGTCGGGCCCGGTCCAGGTAGTCGCTTCCCAGCCAGATGCGGGCCAGATAGAGGTGGGCGTCCAGAAAGTTGGGGTCAGCAGTCACTGCCTGATCCAGGTAACGACGGGCCTCATCCATCTTGAAGTAGGACAACTCCACCAGGGCCTGGGAGAGCAAGGCCACCGGGGAACGGGGGTTGGCGGCTAGGGCCTGGGCGGCTGCCTTTCTGGCGTCTTCCTTGCGGTTTTGGACCAGGTAGATCTGAGCCAAAAGGGCCCGGGGAAATGCCAGCCCCGGATCCCGGGCCGCTGCCTCTTCCAGGAGATTGTGGGCCTGGACCACCTTCCCGGCCATGAGGGCGAAATACCCGGACATGGTGGAAAGCAAGGCGGTAGGGGGCAGGGAGCCACGGGCCTGGGCCATTAATTCATAGGCTTGGCTTACCTCCCCCAGCCGATACCGGGACAGAGCCAGGCCCACGAACAATGTTTCGTGGGGGACGGACACCTGGGAAAAAAATTTTAGGGCCTCTTTCGGGTCATGACGCTGGAGGGCAAGCCACCCCAATACCGTCAGGGCCCGGGGGTTGCCAGGGTCCAGACGCAAGGCCTCCTCCGCTTCCTGCCGGGCCTCTTCCAGGCGTCCCTGGTTATAGCTGGCCTCGGCCTTCTGGACCAAAGGGGCAGCCGCCGGACTCCCTGCCAGGGTCTGAGGGGTTGCGGCCCCTGAAGTCAGGGGCAGGTCTCGAAAGCTTACGATCCCAGGGTAAGTCAGACACCATTGCACCGCGTCCTGAGGCTGCACCAGAACCCGTTTGCTGGGAGGTTCCCCCGGCCGGGCCAGGCCCTCCTCCCCCGGGTCCAGGTTTACTTGGCCCTGAGGATTTCTCAGAACCAGGGCTCCGGTGAGGAGAGTCAGGGCGGTGGCCCCGTCCGGAGTCACCCGGAGGTTGAATTCAGTGCCCCGCAAAGCCGCGGTGACTGCCGGAGTTTCCAACTCAAAGAGAAATTTTTCGTTGCTGTTCCGAAGCCAGAGTTCCCCCTGGGGGACCTGATAAAGGCTGGCCGACGGCGGCTGAGCCGCAGCAGGGGTCACTACCTGCCAGCCTAGACGGGGTGAGGGAGACACCTGCTTTAAAAGGAAAAAGGTGTTTTCATTGAGAATGATCTGACTTTCGTCCGCAGCCAGGATGGCCGCCCGGGAGACAGGACCGGTCTTCACCGCATCCCCGGCAAAAAGCTCCTGGTGGAGGCGGGCGGGTTGCCACTCCTCTTCCCCCCCCCGCCGTATGGTAACCTGACCCTGGAAGTGGATAAGTTTGCCGGCCAAAGGACGGGCTTCAGCCGCGGCATACTCAAAAACCAATAACCCCAAAAGTAACAGTACCAGTTGACGGCCCGCTCGAGTCATGATTTCTCCGGTTTTCCTTAAGGACTACCAGACAAAGGGAAGAGCGGCTATCAAAGCCCAGGTTAGCACAGGCCGGAGTAAAAGACAAGAGATCCGGGGGTGGAATTTTTTCCCTGACTACACTTAATGTTCGTAGAAGCATAAAGAGCTTGGTTAATGGAAGTGTCAATCGCGGAGTCCCCACCGTTTATTTTAAATCTGAGAGGCAGAAAAAATCGTTTTGGGGGATAAAGGGATGGATGGATTTCTCCTGGCCTGTGGGAGATGCAGATCTTCTGAGAAGAAAACCAGGGATAATGGGGTGATTGACCCTTAACTTGACTTGACTGTCAATAAGTCAACTCATAGTGTTTTGGAAAAAGCAGTGCCCATTTTCCAATGGACAACACATGGCATATCAACCGCTGGGTATCCGGAAAAGATTTTTATGAACTAAGCTCCCAGGAGCACCACGGGGTTTCTTGTAAATGAAAAAATACGGATATTTTTTAAGATCACCACAAAAGCCTTTACAATCAAAGATTGTAAACGATATATTTAGTAAAAGAACATTTGTTGTGAAGGGAGCTGGCATGAGCCAACAATTTTTGCGATGGGCAGTGGAGATTGTCAGTGCCAATGTCACCGGCAAGGGTTTCAGTTCCACCCAACTTGCTCAAATGCTGCGGGAAGTAGCGGAGACTCTGGAAAGTCTGGCGGTTGCACCACAGGCCCCCCCTGTAGAAGCGGCCCCTCCCAAGGCCCCGGAGGGTCCCCCGTCCTGGAAGGCCGCCATCGGGCGAAACGCCATCACCTGTCTAATCTGTGGCTACCAAGGCAAGATGCTTACTCCGCATTTAAAGAGCAAGCATCAGATGACCCCCCGGGAATATCGGCGGGAGTTTCAGATTCCCGCCAAGGTGCCGCTGGTTTCCAAAGCCTACCGGGCCACCCGCAGCCGGATCGCCAGAGAGACCGGGGTTGCCGAGAAGCTTAAGGGGGCCCGCCAGGCCAAAAAGGCCTAACCCCAATGATGTCGGCCAGACTGACCGATGGGCCAATGGAGGAAAGGCCGTGAAAAAGACCGCCTGGTTTCCCGGATTTGCATTGTTGCTGGTTTTGCTGGGGGCCACCGCAGTTTTGCCTCAGCCGCCCACCACTTCCGGGGGCTCAGGAGTGGCCTTGCTCAATCTGAACAACACCGTGGCTGTGAAAGGCTATGATGTGGTGGCCTACTTCACAGAGAACCGGGCGGTGCCGGGTCGCCCACACATAAAGGAGCGTCTCGGCATGGCCACCTATTATTTTGCTTCGGCCCGGAATCGCTACCTGTTTTTGAGCAATGCCCCCCAGTATCAGCCACAGTTCGGGGGCTATGACGCCATGGCCATGGCCAGGGGGCGGCTGGAGGATGTCAACCCTCATGTGTTCGCCATCTACCAGGGCAAACTCTACCTGTTTCGGGACCCTGCCTCCCGGGCGGCCTTTTTCCAGAACCCTGACTTTTACATAAATGAGGCCACGGCCAATTATTTTGAGATTGCCAAGGAGCGTCGCTCCTATTGATTTTTGAGGGAGTGTCAGGGGGCAGGATTCGGACACCTCAATGCCTGCCCCCCCAGAGAAACCGGTGGGGAAATTCAGGAGGAGGCCGCCGAACCGATGAAGATCAGGGACAAGAGAAGCCCCAGAAACACCAGGCCGCTGAGGATCCACGGGGAAAGGCGGCCCTCAAAGGCAAAGCGGTAGAAAACATAAAGAATCCCACCCCATAAGGCGAGGTCGGCCAAAAGCCACAAGGAAATCCCGCCTGCGGCTGCCAAGGTCAGAAGACAAAGGGCGGCCAGGGCCAAAACCCCCCAGAACAGCACTTTCCGGAATCCTAGGTTCTGCAGGCCGGTCACCACCTGGTGCACGTCCTCTTTGGTGGTCAGATCCTTTTGGGCGTCAAGGACCTCTTCCATAAGGAATTCTGCCGGCCGGTCCTTGCTACTGGTAAAGGTGCCAGCTTGGGCGCCATATCGTACGACGCCCAGTTTGTGGAGTAAATTTGACAATCCCATTAATTCTCTCCTCAAATCAAAGGTTTTTGGGACAAGCAAAAAATTTCGGGAGACTGAAAAGGCTCAGCCACACCGTGAATACCGCTCCCTGGGGTATGTATCGGGATCCACCGAAGGATTCTGAAAAATACCGGGGGAGTTATCGGTCGTATGGTGGTACTGGAAGATCAGTCCATTTATGTCGGCAAGGGGAAGGGCCTGATTTCCGGGAATCAGCCGGGCCGCAGTCGGAAAGCCTCAAGAATTTCCGCCCGCAGAAAAACGCCCACAAATCCTTCTCCCCCTCCAAAGCTTCCAAGCCAAGAATCCTGGATTAGGGGGAAAACCCGGTTCCAAGTCACTCCGAGGCCAGTTCATAACCCGCATTTTTGATCACCCGGTCCAGCTCCTCCACAGACATGGCAGCCTCGGAGGTAAAGCTCACCCGGCCGGTAGCCAGGTCCACGTGAACCTGGGATACTCCGGGCAGGGACTCAAGGGCCTTGGTCACCGCCGCGGCACAGTGGCCGCAACTCATGCCTTTTACTTTTATTTCCATACCACAGCGACTCCGTGCTGGATAAATGGGGGAGCCAAGGGAGAGGCAGGTTTCCACTTTCTCCCAGTTGGGTTTTTGACTTAAGGATACCCCATTGGGTGAAAAATGGCAGCCAAAAGTTCCAGGCCTTCCACCAGACGGGGTCCGGGCCGGTCCACCAGGTCAGGGTTCACCCAGAATAGGCGTTGGTGCCGGACGGCGGGCAGCATTGACCAGCCGCCCCAGAAATTCAGGCGCCGGGGCAGGGCATGGGAGTGGGCCATCCCGGTAAACAGGATAACCTCAGGTTGGGCCTTTAAGACTTCCTCCAAATTGATTACGGGATAACGGGCCTTGAGGTCTTGGGCGATATTCAGGCCGCCGGCCCGCCGGATGAGGTCTCCCTGAATGGAGGTCTGGCCCACGGTGATTAAGGGTTCGGCGTCAATTTCCAAAAACACCCGGGGCGGCGGACGGTGTTGCACCCGATTTTCCACCGTCCGGACCCGGTTTTCCAGAGGGGGGAGTTTTCGCCGGGCCACTTCCAAAGTGCCGGTAAGCCGGGCGAGGTCCCGGATAAGGCGAAAGAGATCGGGCAAAGTATCGGCCTGCCCCTGGTAAAAGGGGATTCTCCAGTGACTTAGGACGCTGAAGTTCTGCGCTCCCTCCCCCTGGTGGGCCATGGCCAAGACCAAGTCAGGCTTGAGGGCCAGTATGGCCTCCAGATTGAACTCCCAGTAGGTGCCCACCTGGGGTTTTCCTTGGACTTCGGGGGGGTAATTGCAGAAGGAAGTCACCCCAACCACCTGATCCCCTGCCTCCAGAAAATAAAGGATTTCGGTGATGCTGGGGGCCAAGGACACGATCCGCTGAGGGGGGGCGGCAATGGAAACCTGCCGGTCCTGGTCCGCCGCCAAGGCTGGGCGGGCGCCCCCCAGCCAGAGGGGAAGGACCAGGACCGTCAGGGCGCCATGGATAAGAAGCGAGATGAATCGTAGTGGCCAGGTCAAGGAAATCCCCTGTTGACCAACCCGGACTGACCCAGGGGAACAAGGCCAGTCAAAATAAAAATCCTCAACCCGCAATCGAGTTGAGGACTGCACCCGGTTTCCTTGATCCTCAAGGGGAAGACGCCGGATGGTGCCGCGCCACCCGACGTCTTACCATACAGGCAGGTCTTCTGGCTCTTGGATCATCCTACTTCCGGCGCCTTCCCAGGATTCTCACCCCAGTGGCAACTGCCGGTTTCGTCCCCAATTACAGCGGCGGGACCGCGACGGCTTCTCACCGTCTTCCCTTTATACCCCTTTGTAGGGGGCCTGTATGGGTATTTAAATAATAATACCTTGAAACTGGAATGTCAAGGGCAAATCTCCGGGGCATGAGCAAAAACAAAACTGCCCAGGGGCACCCTCAGGGCCTGGGCCACCGGCCGGCATTTGGCCTGCAACAGAAAAAACAGGCGGACGTCCGCCTTGTGGGACAAGGTCTCAAAGTGCCCCATGCCCTTGGCCAGAATAAGCTGGGCCTGTCGGTAGGTGGACTGAAAGGCGGGGCTGGTCTCGGAAAGCACCAGGCCCACAGTCTGGGCGCCGGTGTCAATGACCGGTTCCAGCTTCTTAAGCAGACCGGAGTCCGTGAGGTCCGCCAAGGTCAGGTCATTTTGAATGGGCCCTCCTTTGACCACATAGAGGACCCGCCAGCCCAAGCCCCGCAGATAATGAACCAGAGGCGCGTCAAAATACTGTTCTCCGGCGTTGTCTGCCAGATACAGCATCAGGCTGGGTTTAGAGGCCAACCGCTCTTTTAAGGCCTTTAAATGACAGACGGCAAAGTTCAGGTTTTGGGAAAACTCCCGGCGGACTTCCTCAGGGGCACGGAAAAAGTCCACCGCATTTCCCAGGACCGCAAGTTTAAGCAGGGATTCCAGGTTTTGGGGGAAAGCGGCGGCCACCACCTCAAATTGTCGGGCCAAAAAGGCAGTCTCCAAGTTCTTGTAGGCCCGGAAAGGATCGGGATTACCGGTAATTTTCCTGATTTCCGCCTGAAAGTGGTTAGCTATGAGTGCCGGGATGGCTTCGGGCCCAAATTCCCGGTCAATAATATGCAGGGCGGCCTGCCGGGCAGCCTGTTGCACTAAGAACTCAGAAGAGGCCAGGGAAACGGCCAGGTCCACCAGCCGGATAAGACAGGCCCGGCATTCGGGCATGATTCGCATGGCTGCCATAGGTTTGAAGGTGTGGCCGCAATACCGCTCGGTCACCGGCAGTAAAAATCAGTGCGTTTTCCAGACCGTTTCATTATCCTTGCAGGGAAATTCTCGTCAAGTCTTGTCAGGAAGGGTGGGGCAGGGTATCATGGTTTCATGGCCTTAATCCGGCAATGGCGGGAAAAAGAGGCCGCCATCCTGGTGGAGGAGGCCCGGAAAACCCTGAACCAGGGTCAGGTGGTGGCCTTGCCCACTGACACCTTTTATGCCTTGGCGGTCCATCCCTTTCAGGAAGAGGCCCTGGCCCGACTGGCGGCTCTTAAGGGCCGGGGCTGGCAGAAGCCCTTTTTGCTTCTGGTATCAGGCCCTGAGATCCTTTCCCAGGTGGTAAAGGAGATTCCCGAGACGGCCCGGATATTGCTGAAACATTTCTGGCCGGGGCCTTTGACCCTGATTCTTCCCGCCCGTTCCGGCCTTTCCCGGTATTTGACCGGAGGCCATGGGGGGGTGGGGGTTCGTTGGCCCCGCCAAAAGGTCCTCTGCCGCCTGATTGCGGCTCTGGGACACCCGGTGACCGGCACCAGCGCCAACCGGGCCGGGGAACCGGCTTTGATCCGGGCTGATGATGTGGCCCGGGTGTTCGGGGGCGAAGTCTCCCTGATCTGGGATGTCGGACCCTGTCCTGGAGGACGGCCCTCAACGGTGTTGGACCTGACCTGCCGACCCCCCCGGGTGCTCAGGAAAGGGGCGGTGGACCTCACCGAGATCCAGGCGATCATCCAGGATGTGGACCCGAAAGTGATGACCCATGGCTAAAAAACCGGTGGTTCTGGCCCTGGATCTGGGGGGCACCAATCTTCGCTGGGCTCTGATAAGCCGCCAGGGAGACATCCTAGGACGTTGGGAGCGCCCCACCGCCTCCCTCCCCGAACAGGAAATCCTTATCACCGGTCTGGCGGAAGGGATGCTGGCGGCCGCGGCGGAGGCCCAGAACCAGGGGGCGGAAGTGCAAGCCGCGGGTCTGGGGGTGCCGGGCCGGGTTCTGCCCCAGGAAGGTCTGGTGGCGGTTTCCCCCAATGTGCCGGCACTGAACGCCTGCCCTTTGATCCCCCTCCTCAAGCCTCTGCTGCCCTGGCCTCTGGTCCTGGAAAATGACGCCAATTTGTTTGCCTGGGGGGAACACTGGCTGGGGGCCGGGCGAGGCTATGAGCATATGCTGGGCATCACCCTGGGGACCGGGGTAGGAGGCGGACTTATTCTGGCCGGCAGCCTATGGTCCGGAACCGCGGGCACCGCGGGGGAAGTGGGCCACTTCACCATTGAACCTGATGGGGAAAAGTGCCAATGCGGCAACCGTGGCTGCCTGGAGACTATGGCCTCCGCCTCCTGGACAGTGGAGTGGGTGAAAAAGGAATTGGCCCGAGGGGCCACCTCCTGGCTCCGTGAGCTCTGGGAGACAGACCCCGAGGCCATTTTGGGAGAGACCCTGGTGGTGGCGGCCAGGATGCTGGATCCCCTGGCGCTTCGGGCTTTTGAGCGAGTGGGCCGAGCCCTGGCCATTGCCATTGCGGATGTGGTTCACCTTCTGGGTCTCTCCCGGGTGGTGGTGGGGGGGCGCTTTACCAGGGCCTGGGAGCATTTCCACCTGCCTCTCAAGGAGGAGCTATACCGCCGCCTCACCTTATTCCCCCCTGAGGCCGTCTCGGTGGTGCCCGCCCAGTTGGGTGACGATGCCGGTCTTTTGGGGGCGGCTCGGCTGGCCTGGATGGCTCTGGAAAAGGCGGGTTGAATAACCAAGAACCATGCAATTCAGAAAAGGAGGAGAAGTGGGACAGGTTTGCGTGAATGCCCAGATCCCGGCAGCAGCCCAGGAAGTGTGGGAGACCATCCGGGATTTCGGAGGGGTGGATCGCTGGGCCCCCAATATCGTCCGCCTGGAAGTGAGGGGCTCCGGGGTGGGGGCTTTGCGGACTGCCACCTTTAAAGACGGTGGCCGGGTGGTGGAGCGCCTGGAGAACTTAAGCGACGCCACCCGCTCCTTAAGTTATGCCATCCTGGAAACCCCGTTGCCCATGGAAGGCTGCGTCAGCTCCCTTACGGTTAAGGAATTGGGGCCCAACCGCTGTGAAGTGGAGTGGTACAGCACCTTTGGGGCCAAAGGGGCGGCGGAGACAGAAGTGGCCCGCCTCCTGGAGAAGATCTACCGGGTGGCCTTGGGTCGCCTGGCGCGGCTTTGTCAGCGTAATCAAACCCAGGGGGATTAACCCATGGCAAAGCCTATGACAAAGCCCCAGCCCCTAATTCCGGTGGCCAAACCCACGTTGGGCGAGGAGGAGGCTGCTGCGGCCAGGAGGGTCATCCTTTCGGGCTGGGTGGTCCAGGGTCCGGAGGTGGCGGCCTTTGAGGAAGAATTCGCCCGGGTGGTGGGGGCCCAACGAGCCGTGGCCTGCTCCAGCGGCACTGCCGCCCTGCATTTGGCCCTTATGGCCCTGGATCTTGGCCCCGGGGATGAGGTCATCACAGTGAGCCACTCTTTTATTGCCACGGCCAACGCGGTGCGCTATGTGGGGGCCACCCCGGTGTTCGTGGACGTGGAACCGGAAACCGGCAACATCGCGCCGGACTCGGTTCTTCCGGCCATCACCTCCAGGACCCGGGCCATCCTGGCGGTGCACCAGCTGGGAATGCCCTGTAACCTGCCCCGCCTCCTGAGCATAGCCCAGGACCACAACCTTTATCTCGTTGAGGACGCGGCCTGCGCCTTGGGATCAGAGATCAACTTTGGGGGAGAGGGGGAGGATCCGGTGGCGCCTGGCCCCCCTTCCCCCAACGCCGTCTGGGAAGCCATCGGCCGACCCCGGGGGGTGCTGGCCACCTTTTCCTTTCATCCCAGGAAAATCATCACCACCGGGGACGGGGGGATGATCACCGGGTCGGACCCACAGCTCTTGGAACGTCTGGCCCGGCTGCGCACCCATAGCATGAGCCTGTCCACCGCGGAGCGCCACCAAGCCGGCAGGGTGGTCTTCGAGGCATATGGGGAGGTGGGTTACAATTACCGCCTCACTGATATTCAGGGGGCCATGGGCCGAGAGCAGCTGAAACGCCTACCCTGGTTGGTGGCCCGCCGCCGCCATCTGGCCCGGCGTTATCAGGAAAAACTGGCTGGCCACCCTTGGCTGGCCCTGCCAAAGGAGCCCCCCTGGGCCCGCAGCAACTGGCAGAGTTTCTGGGTTACCCTGACCCCGAAATGTCCCCGCTCCCAGGTGGAGGTCATGCAGGATTTACAAGAGCGGGGCATCCAGACCCGGCGGGGGGTGATGTGCGCCCACCGGGAGCCGGCCTATCATCAGTTGCCTTTGCGCTTTCCCCTACCGGTGAGCGAGATGCTTCAAGACCGGAGCCTCATCCTGCCCTTGTACCCTGAAATGACTGACCAGGATCAGGACCGGGTGGTGGCGGCCCTGGCGGAGGTTTTGGGATACTGACCGTAAGGCCCCCTGAAATTGATATAAAGATTTTCGGAAATTTCCCGGCCATTCTCGCCTAAGAGACTCTCCATACCAATAAAATTACAATATTGTTAAATTAAAAATCACGGAGAGGGTTTTCACTTTATTATATTGCCATTATTGTAATTAAAAACAATTGATAATATACAAATTTGTTAATTTAAAAGATGGGCATAAGGTTAATTCACTTATTTTATTGATGAATTTCTAGTGGCATGGTGGTTGCTCTACTCCGAGAAAAGTTCGGATGTGGAGGTCTTCACCATGAACGCGGCAAATACCACCTTTGTTCTTTTCTCCGCCGCCCTGGTGATGCTCATGACACCAGGGCTGGCGCTTTTTTATGGCGGTTTGGTGCGGGGCAAAAATGTCCTGGCCACCATCATGCAGAACTTCGTGCTCCTGGCCCTCATCGGGATCCAGTGGGCCCTGATGGGTTACACTCTGGCCTTCGGCCCCGATGTGGGAGGCGTTATCGGCTCCCTGGCCTGGCTGGGCTTGGACGGGGTGGGGGCCGAACCTTACAAGGCCTACTCTGAGACCATTCCTCACCAGGCTTTCATGATTTACCAGGCCATGTTTGCCATCATCACCCCGGCCCTCATCACCGGCGCCTGGGCCGAGCGCCTGAAGTTCAGCTCTTTTTTGGTTTTTATCCTGTTATGGGCCACTTTGGTTTACGACCCGGTAGCTCACTGGGTCTGGGGTGACGGCGGCTTTCTGAAAAACCTGGGGGCCCTGGACTTCGCCGGCGGCACCGTGGTGCATATCAACGCCGGGGCGGCCGCCTTGGCCGCCGCCTTGGTTTTGGGGAAAAGGGAAGGCTACGGCAAGGAGGCCTTCATCCCCCACAACCTCCCCATGACCATCCTGGGGGCGGGGCTTTTGTGGTTCGGCTGGTTCGGCTTCAACGCCGGAAGTGCTTTGGCCGCGGACGGCTTGGCGGTGAGCGCCTTTACCGCCACCCATCTGGCCACCTGCGCCGCGGTACTCTCCTGGTGCGGGGTGGAATGGCTGGTGAGGGGCAAACCCACCACCCTGGGGGCAGCCTCGGGTGCGATCGCGGGTCTGGTGGCCGTCACTCCGGCCGCGGGCTTCGTGGGCCCCATGAGCGCCATCCTTATCGGGCTAGGGGCCGGAGCTTTGTGCTACCTGGCCGTCCTGGCCAAGGTAAAGCTCGGCTTTGACGACTCCCTGGATGTGGTGGGAGTGCATGGCGTGGGGGGTCTCTGGGGGGCTCTGGCCACCGGCCTGTTCGCCTGCAAAGCGGTGAATGCCCAAGGTGCGGATGGCCTGTTCTTCGGCAATCCGGCCCAGTTGGGCGTCCAGGTGCTAGCCGTTCTGGTAACTTTGGTCTATTCCTTCATCGTTAGCTGGCTCCTTCTGAAACTCGTGGAGGCGCTTCTGGGCCTAAGGGTCGCCAAGGAAGACGAGATAGCCGGTCTGGACCTGACGGAACATCAGGAAGCCGGTTACAACCTGTAACCAGGGGAGGACAAGACCATGAAGAAAATTGAAGCCATTATTCAGCCCTTCAAGCTGGAGGCGGTGAAGGAGGCCCTCCATGGAGTCAGTGTCCAGGGCATGACCATTACCGAGGTAAAGGGTTTCGGCCGGCAGAAGGGCCTCAGGGAAGTATATCGGGGTATGGAGTATCAAGTGGATTTTATCCCCAAGGTGAAGATCGAGGTGGTGGCCTCGGACGACAAGGTGGAGGCCATTGTGGAAACCATCCTTAAAAGTGCCCGTACCGGAAGAATCGGGGATGGCAAGATTTTCGTGTTTCCGGTGGCCGAAGTCATCCGCATCCGCACCGGAGAGACCGGGGACGCCGCAGTCTGACCCCGAGGAGAAAAGGCATGGGTAGATCCGGAACGAATAATTGGCACCCTCTGTTGGCGGCGGGTCTTATCGGATTCCTGTGGCTTTGGGTCCCTTGGGGGCGGGCTGAGGAGACCGGAACCACCCCGGCGGCCACCCCCGTCCAAGAGTCGGAGGAAAAAAAAGAGGGCGGTCCGGAGCGGCCCCAGTTCAGCGGCGCGGTGGACATCCTGAGCCAGTATGTCTGGCGGGGGATCGGCTTAAGCCGGGGGAGCGCAGTGATCCAGCCGTCCTTCACCGTGAGCTTTAAAGGCTTTGCCGTAAATGTCTGGGGCAATCTGGACACCAATGAACGGAACCCTTACGGCATCAACAAGCCCAACCGTAATTCCGCCAAGTGGAACGAAACCGACATTACCGTGTCTTATAACCGGGAGATCGTCAAGAACCTCACCCTGACCGGGGGAATCATTTATTACGCCCTGGACAGCAATAATTCACTATATGATTCTTTCGAGGTCTTCGGCACGGTGGCTTACAAATTCCCCTGGTTTGAGGTGGGGTTCGGGGCCTACCGGGAGGTGGCCAACCTGCCGGGCTGGTTTCTGAACTGGTATGTCAGCCGCAGTTTCGAGCTGCCCCTGAACCTGCCCGGAGGCCAGCCCTCCCTGGATTTACAGGTGGGCTGGACCGCCGAGTTTTCGGAGACCCAGACCGCCTATCCCACCAAAAGCGGTCAGGATTATCAAAACCTCCACGCCGGCTACCTGACTGCCGCTTTGAACCTGCCGGTGGGGAAATATGTCAAGTTCAGTCCCAAGATCTGGTACTGGTATGCCTTGAACCGACACGCGGCCTATACCATCCGCACCCTTTCCTGGGATGGCAAACACAACCACGTGCTTGGAGGGGCAAGCCTGACCTTTGCCTTTTAAGCCGTTTCCTTTAAGGTCCATTATATTATCCGGCCCGGCGGACACCCTTTTGCCGGGCCGTCTTTTCTCACACGATGGCCTGTCCTTTTTATTTCCCTTGAGGACGATCGTTTCAGCAAGGTAAAATGTAGTGACATTTCAGCCATTCTGTAAAACCGGATACATTTGGCGGAGTCTTCATTTTCGCCCATACACAAGGAGCAAACGAGACTTCGGTGCCTGAATATTTTGCCTCAGCGGCGTCGCATCTTCCCCTGTTGGTGGAGAGCCTCCATAGACGCGGTTACCGGGTGTTGGGGCCCACGGTGCGGGAGGGGGAGCTTAAGTTGGAGGAGTTGGCTGCCGCAACCCAATTGCCGGTGGGGTGGGTGGACTGCCAGGCCCCCGGCTCCTTTGATCTTAAACGCACTGAAACTCCGGCCTATTTTGCCTGCGGGGTGGGGCAGCCTTCCCTGAAAAATTATCTGTTTCCGGCGGTGGTGCGTCTCTTTGAGGCCAGGCGGGAAGGGGCCGGCTGGCGGCTTATCCCTACTTTTATGGAAGACGGGCCACCCCCTGCCTTTTTGGGGATTCGCGCCTGTGACCTGGCCGGCCTTGCGGTGCAGGACCGGATATTTCTTAAGGGTCGCTATGTGGAGCCCCTGTATGAAAAAAGGCGCCGTCGTGCCCTGATTATTGCGGTCCATTGCACCCAAAGCCGGGAAACCTGCTTTTGCGCTTCTCTTGGCACCGGTCCCCGGGCCACGGCTGGTTTTGACCTGGTACTGACCGAGGTTCTGGAGGGGGAACGGCATTATTTTCTGATAGAAGTGGGATCGCCTGAGGGCGCGCAGATTCTAAAGGAGATCCCCCATTCCCCGGCGAAACCGGAAGAGGTGGCCGCCGGAGAGGCCCTGGTGGGGAAAGCCGCCCAAAGCCAGACAAGAATGTTGGAAACCCATGGTCTGAAGGACTTTCTGTATGACAATTTTGAAAATCCCCACTGGGACCGGGTGGCGGCACGGTGCCTTTCCTGTGGGAACTGTGCGGCTGTCTGTCCCACCTGTTTTTGCCACCGCCTGGAGGACACGCTGGACCTCACCGGAGAGGTGGCCGAGCGCTGGCGGCTTCTGGACGTGTGTTTCACGGTGGACCATTCCTATATTCATGGAGGGGCCATACGGCCCAGTGTGCGGGCCCGCTATCGTCAGTGGCTGACCCACAAGCTGGCCACCTGGGTGGATCAGTTCGGTTGCCTGGGCTGTGTGGGCTGCGGCCGCTGCATCACCTGGTGTCCGGTGGGCATTGACCTGACAGCGGAAGTTCAGGCCCTGAAGGAGACCGCCGCCGGGGGGAAATGACATGGAGACTGTGGAGGCTGTATTAGGGGCGCACCCCTTTTTCAAGGGGCTCACCTCCCGCCATCTGGGGGCGGTGGCCGCCTGCGGCCGCCTGGTGCAATTCAAGGCCGGGGAATTCCTCTGCCGGGATAGCGAGGAGGCCCTGGATTTCTTCGCCATAATCTCAGGTTCGGTGGCAGTGGAGATCTTCACCGCCCGGCGAGGACCCCTGGCCACCTCCACGGTAGGGGAGGGGGAGGTCCTGGGCTGGCTGTGGTTCGACAAGCCCTACCACTGGCACCTGGATGCCCGGGCCCGGCAGTTCACCCGGGCCGTGGCCCTGGAAGTCAAGGCCTTGAAGGAAGCCTGTGAGGCGGACCACGATCTGGGATATGAGGTGATGAAGCGCTACGCCCATCATTTAGCGGTGCAGTTCCGAATCGCCCGGTTGCAACTGGTGGACATGTATGGCTCCTGAGCCTCAGCTTCCGGAAACCCGGCGGTCAGGGGAATCCGGCTATCTTTTGCCGCAGCTTTTCCGGGTGGAGTCCCGGCGACGGGAGACCAGGGATATTTACACCTTGACCCTGACGGCAGTGGAAGAGGGGCGGAAATGGCCTTTTGCCCCGGGACAGTTCAACATGCTTAGCGTCTTTGGCCTCGGGGAGGTGCCCATCTCCATCAGCGGGGATCCGGCCCGGCCCGGGCATCTGGTTCATACCATAAGAGCGGTGGGTGCTGTTACCCGAAGCCTTTGCCGGCTGGAGCGGGGCGCGGTTTTGGGAGTCCGGGGGCCTTTCGGCACGTGTTGGCCCCTAAAGGAGGCGGAAGAGCGGGATCTGGTGATCGTGGCCGGCGGCCTGGGTCTGGCGCCGCTTCGGGGAGCCATTTACCACGCCTTGGCCCACCGGGCCGCCTACGGCAATGTGGAGCTGATCTACGGGACCAGAACCCCAGAAGACATTTTATACTACAAGGAGCTTCAGGCTTGGCGCGGCCGCTTTGACGTCCGGGTGCATGTGACGGTGGATACTGCCCCCCCTTCCTGGCGGGGCAACGTAGGGGTGGTAACCCGGCTCATTGACCGGGCCCGGTTCGACGGACCCCACACAGTGGCGTTCGTCTGCGGCCCGGGAGTGATGATGCGCTTCACGGTACAAGAGCTTCTCACCCGGGGCCTGACTCTGGACAACATTTATGTTTCCCTGGAGCGCAATATGCAATGCGGTCTGGGGCTGTGCGGCCACTGCCAGCTGGGTCCGGTGTTTATCTGCCGGGACGGCCCGGTGTTTCCCTATAGCCGGGTGAAAGACTGGTTTGAACGGCGGGAGGCCTGAGATGTCCCGGACCAAACCCAAACTGGCGGTGTGGAAGTTCACCTCCTGCGACGGCTGTCAACTTTCCCTGCTGTCCCTGGAAGATGAGCTTCTGGAACTCTCCAATCGCCTGGCCATCGCCTACTTTCCGGAAGCCACCCGGGCAGTGATCAAAGGGCCTTACGATCTGTCCCTGGTGGAGGGGTCGGTCAGCACTCCGGAGCACCTGGAGCAGATAAAGCGGGTGCGCCGGGCCTCAAAATTTCTGGTGACCATCGGCACCTGCGCCACCTCCGGCGGGCTCCAGGCCCTGCGCAACTTTGCCCGTGTGGAAGACTACCTGCGGGAGGTTTACCCCCAGCCCCGTTATCTTAAGGTCCTGGCCGAATCCACCCCCATCAGCCAGCACGTACCGGTGGATTTGGAGCTGCAGGGCTGTCCCGTCAGCAAAAAGCAGCTTCTGGCGGTGTTGACCGCCTTTATCCATGGTGGCCGGCTGTCCCTGCCGCATTATAGTGTCTGCCTGGAATGCAAAAGGCGCGGTAATATCTGCCTTTTGGTGGCCCACGGCATCCCCTGTCTGGGACCGGTTACTATGGCCGGATGCGGCGCTCTGTGCCCCTCATCCCGCCGGGGGTGCTATGGCTGCTTCGGGCCCAAGGAGACCACCCATGCGGTCTCATTGGCATCCTGGTTCAAGGAAAAGCCGGGGCTGAGCCAGGAGCATCTCACCCGGCTTTTCCGGCAATTTTACGCCAATGCCGAGGCCTTCCGGCAAGTGGTGGAGGGCTCTTAAGGCAACGGTAGGGGACCAAGGTTGCCAGCCCCTTAGCTGAATCAGGTCATATGTCAAAAGAAATCAGAACCATAAAGGTGGAGTACCTGGCCCGGGTGGAGGGGGAAGGGGCCCTTTGGGTGAAAATCCGGGGGGACCGGGTGGAAGAAGCCCAGGTGCGCATTTTTGAACCTCCCCGGTTTTTTGAGGCCTTTCTTCGGGGCCGGCACTTCTCCGAAGCCCCGGATTTCACCGCCCGCATCTGCGGCATCTGCCCGGTGGCTTACCAGATGAGCTCCTGCCAGGCCATGGAGGACGCCCTGGGGCTGACGGTTCCCGAGCCCCTCCGGAAGTTGCGCCGCCTGCTGTATCTGGCGGAGTGGCTGGCCTCCCATGCCCTCCATGTCTTTTTTCTCCATGCCCCCGACTTCCTGGGCTATCAGGATGCCCTCCAGATGTCCCGGGACCATGGGGAGATGGTCAAGCTGGGGCTCAAGCTGAAAAAGGCGGGGAATACCCTGTTTGCCTTGATCGGTGGCCGAGAAGTGCATCCGGTGAATGTGCGGGTGGGAGGATTCTACCGGGTTCCCGCCAGAGAGGAACTGGCCTCCCTTAAGGATTCACTCGCTTGGGGGCGGGAGGCCGCGCTCAAAACGGTGCGCTGGACCAAAGACTTTCCTTTCCCCGATCTAGAACCGGATTATGAATTTGTCGCCCTCAGCCATCCCGAAGAGTATGCCATTTTGACCGGCCGCCTTAGGAGCAGCAGAGACCTGGAAATTCCGGTAACCGCGTATGAGGCTCACTTTGAGGAAATTCAGGCCCCTTATTCCCATGCCCTGCAGTCCCGGCAAAAAGGGGGCGCGTCTTATCTGGTGGGGCCCCTGGCACGCTTCAATTTGAATTTCGCCCAGCTCAGCCCCTTGGCCCAGGAGGCGGCCCGGGAAGCTGGCGTAACGCCGGTTTGTCGGAACCCTTTCAAAAGTATCGTGGTACGGGCCCTGGAGATGGTTCAGGCGACGGACGAGGCCTTGAACCTCATTGAGACCTATGAGCCCCCCTCGGAGCCGGCGGTACCCGCCCAGCCCCGGGCCGGCGTGGGATGCGGCCTCACGGAGGCGCCCCGGGGTAGCCTCTATCACCGTTACCGCCTCAATGAAGAAGGCCTCATTGAAGAAGCCAAAATTGTGCCTCCCACCTCCCAGAACCAGAAGAGCATGGAGCAGGACCTGGTGCAGTTCGCCGCCCGGAACCTTAACCTGCCCGACGAGGAACTGACCCTGCGCCTGGAGCAGGTGCTGCGCAATTATGACCCCTGTATCTCCTGCGCCACCCATACCCTTAGGGTGAAAGTGGTCCGGGACTGACCAGGGCCTTTGAGGAAAGGCTCGGGGGCCAGCTGGGGCTCACGTTCCCTGGACCTTTTTCCCGGGCCTGCTATTTTCGGGCCGCTCCTCAAAAAAGAGGTGAAAAGGTCCTTTTCCCAATACTCTGTTCCTGTTTTGCCCTAAATATCGCCCCATTTGGCTCTTTCTGAATCCGCCTCAATTACCCCGAGACCGCTTTTGTTCCCCAACTTTCTCCGGCCGGCCAGGCCTTTTCCCAGAAGATGCCAAACCGTATGGAAAGGTGATAGGTCCCTTCGTCCATATATCCGAACGAGGGGAAGACGAGGTGGGGGGAAGGCCTGGGGAGAGCCGCTTACTGTGAGAGGCATTTTCTGCCAATAATGCAAAACAATGGAGGAAAATTTCCAAAATTTTAAACAATTTGTCTATTTATTTAAACATTCCTCCAATGGTTTGAAAGGAGTCGAATCGGATTACCAATTGAAATCTATAAGTTAAATCAATGGCATGTTATTTGCTCCCCTGTTTCCCAAAGTTTCCTAAAAGGGCCACATCCCATCTGAAAGTGAGGCGGAGAAGGGTGCAGGCGAGGCCCCCGAGCCGGGAGGGAAGCCGAAACTGTCAGGGCTTTCTGCGCTCAGGGCCACGCCCGGCCATATGTGCGTCCTCATTTGGGGATGAGGGCCCGAACCCCAGGTGAGATATGGATAACCCATTGCAGCCGGATGTGGTAATGCCTGCGCCTCAGGTGGCCCCCCGGGCCTCCCAGTCTTTTAACGATTACACTGCGGAGCTTATTCAGGAGAGTCACCTGCGCAATTACTGGCAGATCATCAAAAAACGCAAGCGCTGGTTTTGGGGGACCTTTATTACGGTAGTCGTCCTGGTGGGGTTATACACCTTTTTGAAAACCCCGGTTTACCGCTCCAGCGCCATTTTGCAGATCGCCTTGGACAATACCGCCTCTTTGGTGTCGGACCGGGATCCCACCGGTCTCTCGGGCCTTGGCAGTTGGTATGGCTCCGAACGGTTTTACGAGACCCAGTTTGCCATCCTGAAGAGTCGTCCCATGGCCTATCGTATCATTGAGGCGCTTAATCTGAAAGAGCATCCCTGGTTCAAAAAAATCAGCCAAAGCAATCCCCAGAAGTCCCCCATGGAAATAGAAGGTCTCATGGCCACGGTGTTTCTGGCGGGGTTGGAGGTCAAGCCCTACAAGAAATCCTACCTGGTAGAGGTGTCTTACCGCTCTCCTGACAAATATCTGGCACAGCAGGTGCCAAATGCCATCTACAATGAATTTGTCAAGTTTTCCATGAAGACCCGGCACCAGTCTTACAAGCTCATCAAGGAATGGCTGGAGGAGGAGATCCAGAACCTGGCCCGCAAGGTGGAGGCCTCGGAGCGTCGGTTGTATGAGCATGGACAGAAAAAGGATTTCATGGCCCTGGAAGGCAAGGACAATGTCATTGTGCGGAAGTACACCGAATTGAGTCAGCTTCTTACCCGGGCCCAGTCGGAGCGGGCGCTCAAGGAAGCGCAGTTCAAACAGATTCAGGAAAAGGGGGTGGATGCTCCCTTGATCATCAACAATCCCCTGGTCCAACGGCTCAGGCAGGAAAAAATCAGTCAGGAAACCAAGATCTCGGGCATGAGTCAAATTTACGATGTCAATTATCCCCAGATGAAAGCGGAACAGGCCCTTTTGACTCAGCTCAACTCCCGGTTGAAAGCCGAAGTCAACCGCCTGGTGACCAGTGCCAAGGCGGACTATGAGGCGGCCTTGAGGGCAGAGAACCTTTTGGCCGAAGCGGTGGAGGAACAGAAAGCCAAAGTCTCCCAGATGCAGGACCACCTGGTGCAACATCATATCCTGAAGCGGGACCTCAAGACCAATGAGCAGTTGTACCAAGCCCTCTTGGCCCGGATGAAAGAGGCCAGCATCGCCAGCACCATGGTGTCCGGAAATGTGGCGGTTATTGCCCCGGCTGAGCTTCCTGCCCGACCTTATTCACCCAGCAAGCCCCTCAATATGATACTGGCCGTGGTTTTGGGCCTGATGGGTGGAGTAGCGGCGGCCTTTCTCCGGGATTACCTGGATTATACCATCCAGACCACGGAGGAGATGGAGCGTCTCTGCCGTCTGCCGGCCCTGGGAACCCTGCCCCTGGCTTCTAAAAATTCCCAGGGCTTTACCAAACTGGAAAAACAGGACCTGGAGCTGGCTACCTTCAAGCAGCCCCGCTCTTTGATGAGCGAGGCGGTTTACCATTTGCGCACCGCTTTGTTGCTTTCCCTGCCGGGTGGGCCACCCGGAATTATCATGGTGACCAGCCCCAATCCGGATGAAGGGAAAACCACGGTGGCCACCAATGTGGCCACCTCCCTGGCCATGAATCACCGGAAGGTGGTCATGGTGGACTGTGACCTGCGCAAACCCTCCTTAAATTCGATCTTTCAGCAGCCCCTGGTGCCGGGACTGAGTTCTTTCCTAACCGGGAGCGCCAGGAAGGAGGAGATTGTCCGCCCCACCTTTGTGCCGGAATTGTCTCTGGTGACGGCGGGCCCGGTGCCGCCCAATCCGGTGGAGCTTTTGACCTCCCCGCTGTTTCTGGCCTTTTTGGCAGAGTTGCGGCGGGAATTTCACCATGTGGTGATTGACACCCCACCCATTTTGGGCTTTGCCGACGGCCGGGCCATTGCCATCCACACGGACGGAGTGATTGTGGTGCTAAAACACCAGGGAACTACCAAGGAGTCCGGGCGTCTGGCCCTTAACCTGCTGGCCCAGGTGAACGCCCCCATCCTGGGAGGGGTTCTGAATATGGCGGATTGGGAAAAAATGGGATTCGGTTCCTACTACGGCCATTATAAGCGCTATGCCAAGTATTTCCCTGAAGGTTCCGACCAACCGCGCCTCAACTCTTGAGGGGAGTCCAGGCCCTCTTGACCCTTTTCCTGGATAAGTGAAAAGGTGGCCTGCCCCTGGGGAAAAAGAAATGAAAGGCCGGTCGTAGGCCTTTGGAAATAGGAAAAATCTGAAAATCTGGAGCCATGCTGAACAGAATAGTGGATCTGGTCGTCTCCCTGGTGGGGCTTCTGCTTCTTCTGGTGATGCTGCCGGTGATTGCCCTGCTCATCAAGCTGGACTCCCCTGGCCCGGTGTTTTATGTCAGCCGTCGGGTAGGGCGGGGCGGGCGGATTTTCCGGATGTACAAGTTCCGCACCATGTATGAGACCCCTAAACCGGGGGGCGCCAGTGTCTCACCCCAAGGTGACCCCCGGGTCACCGAGGTGGGTCGCTGGCTCAGGCGGCTCAAACTAAATGAATTTCCCCAGTTCATCAATGTCCTGAAAGGGGATATGACTCTGGTGGGCCCCCGCCCCGAGGCCCCTGATTTGGCGATCCATTATCCTCCCGAGGCCCAAAAGATCTTTTCCGTCAAGCCCGGGCTGGTGGGGCCCAGCCAGATACTGGGGCGCAATGAAGAAGAGCTTTACCCCCGGGGGGAGGACCCGGTGAAGTTTTACCTTGAACATATCCTGCCCCACAAGCTCCAGATGGATCTGCAATACGTGGAAAACAAGACATTTCTTAAGGACATGGCCTATCTGGTCAAAGGTGCCTGGGTGACTCTGGCGGGTGCCGTCAGTCGTCAGCATTTGACCGATAATCTCACCCAGATTCTCATGCTGGGGGCCGATACCCTGGCGTGCCTGGTTTCCTTTACCATGGCCCACTATATCCGCTTTGGGGGCTTTCCTGCCGATCCCTCCACCCAGGCCTTTTGGCGGATACTTCCACTGACCGTGCTGGCCCGCATCCCTTTGTTGTACTATTTCGGCTGCTATCAGACTCTGATACGCTACCTGGGACTAAACGACCTAAAAAAAGTCTTCAAAGGCATTCTTTGGGGAACCCTGCTTTTGGTGGTCCTCAGCTTTGTCAGCGGCTCCAGCATCATTTTGGAGTCCAAAAGCCAATCTTACAGCAGAAGCGTCTTTTTCATGGATTATTTCATCCTTACGGTCATGCTGGGGGGTTACCGGGCTTTTCTCAAAACTGCCTACCAGCGTTATGCCAAGGGCCGGGACCCCCAAGGGGTGAAACGGGTGGCACTCATCTGGGGCACCGGAGACCTGGGCCTCTGGTGTCTGAGATATCTGGAGCAATGCAGTAACCCCCGCTATGAAGTGGTGGGATTCATTGACGACGACCCGAGTCTGCAGTACAAGCGCCTGGACGGTTTGCGGGTGCTGGGAGACCACCACCACTTGGAGGTCCTGGTGCAGCTGTACCATATCCAGGATATTTTTGTGGCGCTCTCCCAGATTCCCCCAGGGCGTCTTGAACGGGTTCAGGAGCTGTGTCACCGCCTGAACCTTACCTTGTCCCGCTTTCAGCCTCATGTCGTTCAGGAGATGGCGGCGCCGGTTATGGTAGCGGACCAGCCCGGCACTCCGGTTTATCCCGTGCATTGAGGGAAATGGCGGCGAATCAGGTAAATTTTTCCACACTTGGGGACGTGCCATGGGGAGGTTTTAAAGGCCCCGGACCTGGAGATCCCGGCTTTTTTCCTTGATGCCATGGAGAACACGGTACCCAAGCGACGCAGAACCACCTGGTTTCTGTTTTTCAGCCACCAGGCCCTGCTTATTTGTGCAATGGTCCGCACCTTGGTCCTGGTGCCGGTATACCTCCGGTTTATCTCTGAAGAGACCTTTGGTGCCTGGTTGGCCATATCCGGAGCCATGGCGATTTTGGGGCTGGCAGATTTTGGTCTTCCCGGCCTGATGATGCAACGCATCGCCCACCTTTTGGGTGCCCGCTCCTTCAAGCTTTTGGGACGCACCGTGGTGTCGGCGCTAGTGTTTGTCAGCGGTCTGGCCGGTTTCCTCATCCTTTTGATGTGGACGGTGTCACCCTGGCTTCCCGGCTGGTTCAAACTGGCTCAGGATATTCCGGACCTGGTTCTGGCCTTCCGCCTGGCCGCGGTGGATGCCGGCCTGTTGCTGCTGGTTTTCACGACGGGTGACATTCTGGTGGGTTGGCATCATCCCCGGCCTTATATGGCGGGCCAGGCTTTTTCCCAGGGTCTGGGGATCATGGTCACCCTGGCCGGCCTGTATCGGGGCTGGGGGGTGGTGGCCTTGCCCGGGGGCCTGCTTACCGGCACCCTACTTACTCTGGCGGTGAATCTGACCAGTCTGGGAGGTTTGTTGCGTCAGGGTTTGCCGCAGGGTTCCTTAAGATTTGATTTCCCGGTGCTCCGGGACGTCCTGAAGTCCGCCTCTTACCTGGTGGTGACCAGGGCTTGCCGGGTTTTGGCCTTCAGGGCTCAGGGGGTGATCATCCTTACCCTGATCTCGGCGCCTGCGGTGGTGGTCTTTGAGGTCACCCGCCGGGCGGCTCTGACTGTGGGGGACATGGTTAACCGGCTGCCCATGAGCCTGTTGCCGGGACTGGCACACCTTAAAGGCAGCCAGGAAGAGGTTAAGTTTCAGAAGATCGCCATGTCTCTGCTTTTGACCGCCGGGGTGGCGGGATTTTTGAGTGAGGGCGGGGTTTTTCTCTTTAACCGGGAATTTGTGCGCCTTTGGGTGGGAGAGGCCTTCTATGGTGGCGCCGGCCTTAACTTCCTGGTGGCCCTGGGTATGCTTCTCTCTATTGTTAACGCAGCCCTCTTCAACATCATTTTTGCCCGGGGCAACTTCGGCCTGATCACTTTGGTTTCTCTCGTGGAAGCAATGCTTTTGGTGAGCCTGGCCGTCCTTTGGGGGAGTATCTGGAACCTGGAAGGGGTGGCCTTGGCGGCAGTGGTGGGGGGGCTGGTCGCCCTTGGTATCCAGGGTCTGGGAATACAGAAATACTTTGATCTCCCATTTGCCCGTTCCCAGCTGGCCCAGATGGGCAAAGGTTTAGGTATGTTGACACTTTATCTCTTGGTAGCCCTGCCCCTGACAGTTAAGTGGCCCCCCCAAGGGTGGTGGCAGTTGTCTCTGGGGGCCGCCAGCTACCTGCTGGCCGGGAGCCTGATGTTGGTGTCCTGTAATTCTCAAGTCCGCCAACTGGTTGTGGCCCATTTTACCTTCGGCCGGTGGGGCCGGTTGCTTACCTGAGGGTTATTGCAAAGCCGGGTTTGAGCCGGGGGTCTTATTATCGGGGTGTAAATGCGGGGCGGCTAAGATGAGGCTTTTGTATTTCGGCACGCTGGCTTGGGGCACCACGAGTCTGCAACGTGGGGAAGCTCTCCGCCGTCTCACGGAGCACCTTTATGCGGTGGACCAGCGGCTGTTTATTGGGGATTACCCCACGCGGCCCCTCTGGGCCCGGGTGCAGTTGCGCCTGGGATACGGCTTCCTGCCGCTAATAGTCAAAACCGGGGCGGGTCTGGCCGGGGAGGTGCGCCGCTATCGGCCCCAGGTGGTTTGGGTGGATGGCGGCTACTGCCTGTCCCGGGAGGCTCTGCGACGGATCAAAGGGGAAACCCCTGTGGTCCTGGTTCATTACACCCCGGACTCCCTGCAAGCACCGGGGTGGTATCCGTTTTTGCAGGCCCTTTCCGAATACGACCTGGTCATCACCACCAAGCCCCGGGACCGGGAGATTTACCGGGCCAAGGGGGCAAAGCGGGTTCTTCTGAGCCGTCTGGGTTATGACCCCCGGCTGCACCGGCCCCTGAAACCCGGACCCCAAGAGGCGGCCCGGTTCAACTGCGATGTGGCCTTTGTGGGGGTGCGCATGGAGGATCGGGCCCGCTCCCTGTGCCGCCTGGCCCGGGAAGTGAATTGTCGACTTCACCTTTACGGCCGGGGCTGGGACCAGGGCTCCACCGGCAAATGCCTGGCCCCCTTTGCCCGGGGCTGGGTGCACGGTGACGACTATGCCAAGGCCTTGAGTAGTGCCAAAATCTGCCTGGCCTTCCTGAACCGAACGGTGGGTGACACCTATACCACCCGGTCCTTGGAGATTCCGGCCTGCGGCGCCTTTATGCTGGCAGAGCGGACCCCGGCCCACCTGGAACTCTTCGAGGAGGATCGGGAAGCCGCTTATTTTGCAAGCGATGAGGAGCTGGTGGACAAGGTTAAATTTTACCTGGCCCATGACCGAAAACGGCAGGAAATCGCGCTGGCGGGTCATGCAAAACTTAAGCGCCTGGGCTATACCTGGGAGGACCATCTGAAAACCTGCCTTATCGAGGTGAAGCGCCTCCTTGAGGAGCGGTGGGGCCCAGACAGGAAGGAGCCTTAAATGGTCACCCTGCTAGACCTCGCCGGGTTGGCGTTCTGTGGGCTGACCTGGCTTTCCCCTCTCTGTTGGAATGCCTGGCGGGGGCGTCTGCTCCTTCTGCATCCCATCGGATTTTTTCCCCTGATGATGGTTTACATGGTGATTCCTCCTCTGGTGAGCAAATTTCAGGGGGAATCCCTGCTTCTGACCGCCCAGCGCTTTGACCCCGAATGGTTTCTGGTGGGCCCGCTGTTCATCCTGGGACTGACAGGCCTCTTTTATCATCTGGGGGTAAAGCTTGCCGGGGTTCCCCTGAGTCTTGGGCCTGAGGAGCGGGTGGACTCATATAGGGAGTTCAAGACCCGGGATGGGGTTTCCCCCCTGGCCTTTTTCCTGGTGAGCCTGGTGGTCTTTGCGGGGCTTTTGGGGGGGCGGTTGGCGGAACCCTATACCGGCATGCACGTGAGCCTGGGGTTCTGGTGGCTGCATATTCTGTTCAAGTCCTCACAGCTCCTGCCCCTCTTGGTTTTCCAGCAGGACCGCCGAAAGGGACTATGGATGCTTCTGGTGGTGGTGCCCGCCTTGTTGTTGTTAAGGTCAAAAGCGGCTTTTCTCTATATCCCTCTCGCCTTTTTCTTATTTTATCAGGAGAAACTGTTTAAAATTTCCAAATTCCTCACTTTGACCATGGTGGGCATGATTTCCTTGACGCCCCTGGCGGTTTATTTATACACGGTGGATTTTGCCCGGGAGATGCGCCCGGATGTTTTGGCAAATCCGGAAGTCCCCACCTGGAGTGAATCTCTGGAAAGAATCACCCACCGGGAATATGCTTTTGAATCCTTTGCCATTGTTTATCATACCGAAGACCGTCTTTATCTGGGGGAAAAGACTTATTACAACCTGCTCCTTTGCCTTCCATCCGCTATCTTTCGGGACAAGCCGGTAACCTTTTACGATTTCCCTTCCCAATACCTGGCCCTGGACTATCATGCCTACGAGATGCATTATGCCCAGCACCTGTTGACCCCTTTTTACCAGGACTTCGGGGTGCTGGGGGATTGCCTGGGGTTAATGGCGATGGGCCTGCTGTATGGCCTGAGCTATCGGGGGGCCTTAAGGGCCACCTTTCGCCGCCGGGAAACCTGGCCCTTGTTGGTTTACCTGTGTCTGGCCCTGAACAGCAAATACCTGACCGAATCCAAATTATTCAATTCGCTGGTGGATTCTTTGGGATTGGCTTGTGGCGTTTTGCTGGTGGTGGGCCTCTCAAGCCTATTCAGAAGGCAAATAAAGGAGACTGTGGTCACCGGGGCTAGAGCCGCTGCCCCTTTAGGTTCAAAACCGGGTTGGGCCATGGGTAACGGGGGGAAAAGCAGGGGCTGACTCCCAGTCCGGGATGGATCCGGCCTTAACCAAGGAAAGGGCCGTAATGAGAGCTATACGGCGTCTGGTGGTGCTGCAACCCCACGGTTTGGGGGATATGCTTATGACCACTCCCATGTTGGGAGGCATCAGGAGGTCCTACCCGGAGGTCAAGGTGACGGTGGTGTGTTCCTCCCCGGCGGCTGCCGCCTTGGTGGCGGGTATGCCACTGGGGGCAGAAGCCTTGGTTTTTGACCCCTCACGCTCCCCTCTCAAGAACCTTGGGACCCTGGTCCTTAAGTTGCGGCGATTTAGGCCTGACGCCTTTTTGGTCACCCCCTGGATGACTCCCTGGAAAGGAGAGCTTCTGGCCAGGCTGAGCGGTGCCCCACTTAGGGTGGGGGCTCAAAGTTGGTGGCCTATCGGAGGTTACACCCACGTGGTCCCCAGGGCCCAGGCGGTCCACAAGGTCGAGGGCCACTTGGAAATGGCCCGGGAGCTTTTCCCCGACCTGAAGGAGACCCCGTTAATTTTTCCCGTGCCCCCTGAAGCCCGGGCCGAAGCCCGGCGCTTTTGGCGGCGATTCGGTTTTGAGGGGCGCCCGGTGCTGGGTGTCCATCCCGGGGGGGATCACCGCAATCCCAATAAAATTTACCCCCTGGAGAATTATCTCAAGGTGATAGAGGGTTTTCTGGCGGCTCATCCGGAAGCAGGGTGTCTCATTTTCCTGGGCCCGAGCGAGGAAGGTTTGCAAAAGCGGATACCCCAGAGTTCGTCCCGGATTCAGGTGACCGTAAGACAGAGGCTGCCGGTGACGGCGGCGCTTTTAGGGCAGGTCCGGGTGCTTCTTCACAGTGACACCGGTCTGGGACACCTAGCCGCGGCCGTGAAAACCCCGGTGGTCAGCATTTTCGGGCCCGGCAACCCTGATATCTCGGAGCCCCGGGGCGAGTTGACCCGAGTGGTGACCTTGACCCCCAGGCTTCCCTGTCAGCCCTGCGTTTATACCCGGCGTTACCCGAAATGCCGTTACAATGCATGTCTTAAGGATTTGGCACCGGATCTGGTGCTTTCGGCCATTATGGAAATGTGGCGCCTCGCCACCCACACTTCGGATCTGATTCCCGAGGGCAGTAAGGCTTGCACCTGCCATTGACTTTATGCTAAAGGCCAGCCCGGAGAATAACGCCCCCAGAGCACCCCGTTGCTCCCTGATTGTGCCCTGCCGCAACGAAGCGGCCCACATCCGGGACTGTCTTACCTCTATTTTGCGCCAGGAGTCCCCTCCCGGGGGATTCGAGGTGTTGGTGGTGGACGGCATGAGCACTGACGGCACCCGGGAGATCATTCAGGAGATCAGTCGAAACGACCCTCGGGTGCGACTTCTGGACAACTCCGGGTGTTTTCAGAGTTATGCCATGAATCTGGGGATTCGGGCGGCCCGGGGCGAAATAATTCTCCGCCTGGACGCGCATACGGAATATGCCCCGGATTATGTGCGGCGCGCCGTGGAAACCCTGGAGAACACCGGGGCCCAAAATGTGGGGGGCCCCACCCGGGCGGTGGGCAACTCCTACATCCAGAAAGCGGTGGCAGCCGCCTTTCACAGCCCCTTTGCCGTGGGTTGGGGGCGCTCCCACCGCCTGGATTACGAAGGCTATGTGGACACGGTGACCTATGGCTGCTGGCGCAAGGATACCCTCATTAAGGTTGGGTTATTTGATGAAACCCTGGTAAGGAATCAGGACGACGAACTGAATCTGCGGATCATCCAGGCCGGCGGGAAAATCTGGCAGACACCCAGGATAAGGTCATGGTATCGCCCCCGCAATTCCCTGAAAGCCTTGTTTCACCAATACCTGCAATACGGTTACTGGAAGGTGGCGGTTATCCGCAAACACCGGCAGGTGGCCGCCTTAAGGCATATTGTGCCGGGGGCCTTTGTGGTCAGCCTGGGAGTCTTCCTTCTGTTGGCGCCTTTTTCTTATTGGGCTCGGCTGTTTTTGACCGCCTTGTCCGTGGGTTACGGCGGGGCCCTTCTGGGGGCCTCAGTGTTCAGCTGTCGGACCCACGGCTGGGATCTGCTTCCCATCATGCCTTTGACCATTTGTTGTTATCATTTCGGCTACGGGCTGGGATTTATTCGGGGACTGATAGATTTTTTCTTGCGCAGGCGGGATCCCAGGCCGATATTTACTACGCTGACCCGCTGACCGCCCTGGAACCGCAGGCCCTCAGTGCAGCCTGGGGGAGAGGGTGTTATGATGAAAAGGCGGCCTCATAATTCCGGGAGGTTTTTCCCGGAAAAGCTGAATTATCCCGGGTTGCCAAGGGACCTGGTGCCATGAATTTCCTCGGGGGAGTGGAAGGAAAAGATGCCTGAAAAGCCCATAACCATTGCTGACACCAGACTAACAGAAAGCGAGATGGAGGCCGCGGTGCGGGTGTTGCGCTCCGGCATGCTGCGGCAGGGCAAGGAGTGCGAAGCTTTTGAGGCCGAATTTGCCGCCCGGGTGGGGGCCCGTTTTGCCATAACCTGTGCCAATGGCACTGCCGCCCTGCACTTGGCCTATCTGACCTTTCTTAAGCCCGGGGACGAGGTTTTGGTACCGAGCTTTACTTTCATTGCCACCGCCAGCATGGTGACCTTTGCGGGAGGGAGGCCGGTCTTTTGTGATGTGGATCCCGAGAGTTTCCTGATGGACCTTGAGGACGCCGCCACCCGGATTAGCCCCCGGACCAGAGCCCTGGCCCCGGTGCATCTGTTCGGCAATGTCTGTGACATTTCCCGATTCCAGGACTTCGCCAGACGCCATGGTCTGGTGACGGTGTGGGACGCGGCCCAAGCCCACGGCGCCACCTATCAGGGCCGGGATGTGGGGAGCTTTGGTGATTTGGTGTGTTATTCCTTTTATCCCACCAAAAATCTGTTTGTGGGGGAAGGCGGTATGGTATGTACCGATAATCCGGAGTATGCCCAGATCATCGGGTATCTTCGGACCCATGGCCAGACAGGGCCTTATCTCCATACCATGCTGGGCCTGAATTATCGCATGACTGACGTGGAGGCGGCCATCGGCCGGGAGCAGTTAAAAAGGCTGGATAAGATGCTGGCCCGCCGGCGGCGCAACGCCGCTTTGTTAAACGAGGGACTGAAGTCGGTGCCGGGCCTGAAGCGGCAAACCATCACCCCTGGGACTGAGTCGGCCTGGCACCAATACTGTATCCTGGTGGACCCCCAGGAATACGGCAAAAACCGCAATGAGTTGGCGGCCTACCTGCGTCTTAAAGGGATCGCCACCGGGGTGCACTATCCCCGGGGTCTGCATCAGCAGCCGATTTTTCAGCAGATGTACGGCGAAAGCCACCTGCCCCATACGGAATATCTGGCCGAAAACATCCTGGCCTTGCCGGTGCATCACGGACTGACCGATGAGGATATCGGCCGGATTGTGGATGCAGTGCAATCCGGCCGGGGATGACGAAGAAGTGGGCCCTGAATCGGAAAATTCCCCCTCCCTGCCAGAGGAGCTTCCCTGGGTTACGGTGATCATCCCCTGTCGGGAGGAGGAACGCCACATCGGCCGGACCTTGGCCGCGGTCCTGGCCAATGACTATCCCCGGGAGCGGTTGGAGGTGCTGGTGGTGGACGGCATGAGTGCCGACGGCACCCGCAAGGTGATCGAGGAATTTACCCGGGCCCATGGCTTTATCCGCCTCCTTGACAATCCCAAGAAGATCACGGCCGCGGCTTTGAACCTTGGGATTTCCCAGGCCCGGGGGGAAGTCATCCTCAGGGTGGATTCCCACAGTGCCATTCCCCCCAACTACATCTCCACCCTGGTGGACTGGCAGCGACGGACCGGAGCCGACAATGTGGGGGGGGTCTGTATTAACCTGCCGGGAAGTGAGACCGCCATGGCCAGGGCCATCGCCTTGGCCCAATCCCATCCCTTCGGCATCGGTGACGCCTATTTCCGCCTGGGCACCAGAATTCCCCGCTGGGTGGATACTGTGCCCTTCGGCTGCTTCCGGCGGGAGGTCTTTGCCCGGGTGGGTCTTTTTGATGAGGACCATGTGCGCACGGAGGACGATGAGTTCAACCTGCGTCTGAAGAAACATGGGGGCCACCTGCTTTTGGTTCCTGATTTGAAAGTCCACTATTACACCCGGGAGACCCTCTCCAAGATCGGGCGGATGTATTACCAGTACGGGTACTTCAAGGCCCTGGTAGCCCGGAAGCTGGGGGCGGTATTGAAACTGCGCCACCTGGTGCCTTCTTTGTTCCTTATATGTCTGCTGGCCTTGGGCTTGATGGGTCTGGCAAGGTCAGGCCGGGCCCCCCTTGGCCTCGGGGTGCTGGGTGTCTATGTGTTTGTTAACCTTTTATGTGCCGCACAGGCGGCTTGGCAGGCCGGTGCCGGGTGGACGGTGGCCGCCTCCCTCACTCTGGTTTTCCCCACCCTGCATTTCAGTTATGGCTTCGGATTCCTTCGGGGAGTGTGGGACTTTTTCATTCTGGGGAAAAAGGGAGTTCCCGACCCGGGAGGAGTGCCTTTGACCAGATGAATCTGAGCAAGCTTGCTTCCCAAGGAAATTCCTCTCCCAAAAGCCACCAGGACCGGTGCCGGCTTGTGGCCGAG